>OLSM01001940.1_pt1 | contig 14292 bp, 13 predicted proteins | sample 1672721 | NCBI WGS metagenome assembly OLSM01 (sample SAMEA3136717, study PRJEB25190) | human gut metagenome | reverse complement strand
GATAGATGAGAGACAGGTACTCGAGATCGTAATAGATGGTGCGTAGAGAAACATGAAATTCTGCTGCCAGATGTCCAGCGGTATCCTGTTTACGCTGGCATAGCGTGTTCCAGATAGCCATCCTTCGCTCATGAGTACCCATCTTCCCACCTCCCTTCGCAATTCCATCGTAGCACCTAAATATGCAGTATCCTTGCAAATCTAAAAAACTTGTTTGGAATAAAAAAGCTGTCTGATCCTTTTGAATCAGACAGTTGATGTTAAAACGAGTGTTCTGTTAAAAATGAGTGACTTCTTCTTAATTATTAATAGGTACGTTCATTTGAATATCGAGTAACTGTGTGACCATCAGCATTTGCAATAAACCCGATACGATAGGTACCTGATCCAATGGAAGAAGAATAATCCATCCATGCACCATATGTATTTGTATTACTAGCTACTACCGTGGGAAGTGCAAGTGACTTGGAAAAACGCCAAATAGTCCCATCCTTTTTTTGTAACCAGCAAGAAGTTATTTTTATCGATTTTTTCTCACTGTTTGTTAAGCATGAAAAGGTTACAGTCTTTTTTGCTGATAGGGATGCAGAGGCAGATGAAAATTCCGAGTCCGCATATGTATCCACGATTGTTGCAGTTGCGGTGCAAATGATAGAGCAGCAGAGAGCCAAAGTTAAAAACACTGAGAAAACTTTTTTCAAAGGAATCACCTTCCCATTACTTCTTTTGTAATCCGTAACAGTTCATCATTGCTTACTTTTCCTGATATCCAATTTATGACATTTCCACTATGCCATGCTGCATTTCGTACATCTATATTGTTTACAAGCACTACATCTAACCCTTCGATTTCTGTATGAGTTTCTACTTCGCTTTTCTCAATTGCTAGAAAAGTATCCTCTGGCTGTAACGCAAATATCAAGGTATAAGATAGCCTCTCAGCATTATTAGCATCAGTATATAACGTCAAAACGTCAATTCTCTCTGGATAAACATATGCAGTATAAGATTTGACTATCCACTTATTCAGAAGTGTCTCACATATTTTAGGACTGAATCCGAGAAAATCAGCTAATACCTCCGCATTGTCTGTTGCAATCTGAGCCATTCCATTATGTGCGGCAATAGCCTGTGAAATGGTATCTAGACTGATCTCATGTCCCCGAATCACGTACTGCTCGCCATCTTCAGACGATTTGGTTTCAAACCAATTCCAACGCAGCAAACCGCTTCCAAGTCCAAGGCATAACAATAGCATTGCTGCAAATGCGCTTATGCGCAGCGTTTGTTTTTGCTTATGTTGCTGTTTTCTCCAAACCTTGTACTTCTGCACGGTACTATCCAGATTCTTTTGACGCTTTGCTTCGAAGGAAAGCGCCATACGATGATGTAGTTCTTCTCGTAACTGCTCGGCACTATCTATCAGACGCTGGTCTCGCTCGGCGGTTGGTTTGGCTTGCTCCGCCTGAATCAGTTCTTGAAGCCTCCTTTCTGTTTCATCAACTCCTAAATTTCCATGCTTAATGGCGCTTAGAATTTGATCAACTGCTGATTGATGTACGCCATCCATAATTTGTTCCTCCTTTCAATTTATTAACTGCGCAAAAAGTAAAAACAGGTCACAATAAAGAAAAATACGGCAATTTCCATAATTTTTCTTGCTTTGCTTCGTATGCGTTTAATAACACCTCTAAGCGCTTGTTCTGATTCACCTGTTTCTTGTACGATTTCTGGGACCTTCTTTCGCTGCTCAAAATAAGCCTCATAAACCTGCAATTCTCGTGGTGTCAATGATGCACGTATTGCTTTGAGTTTTTCCTGTGCATCCTGTTGCTCGAGCCAAAATAAAATAGCATCCTGTACAATCGCAAGATTCTCATCATCTGCACAGGATGTTATTTCCTTTAGCCGTTCTCGGCGGCTCTGCGTTTTTCGTATTAGATTGAAGCACTCTTTCTGACAGGCATTCTTTAGCCAGGCTTCTTGATTTGCAGCCTTAGAAAATTTGTCATATTTCTTGATTGCCGCCATGAAGGCGTTCTGGATACAATCATCTATATACGGCACAAATACACTATTATAATTGAAGGAACGCAGACAGACGTATACAAGGCTCATGTAATATTCCTGAAATAGCTCCGTTAGGTGCTGTTCACAAACATCCATCTTGTGCATCCTTCTTTTCTCTCTTTTGCTTCTTTTGATCTTCAAGCGCAGCCTGTAACGCAACGCGTATCGTATGGAGTACAGGCTCTGGGCATTGCCGGAGCAGTGCAGTAATTTCAAGCAGTTCTCCTGACTGCGGTTCCATTTGCTGTACTTTCTGCCGTGCCAGATCAATACAGCAATCGCCTAGCAACGCATCTGGGCTTACGCCAAGGATGACGCAGCATTGAATCACCTTTTTCAAACTGGGCACTTCGGAGCCACGCTCAAAATTTCCATAAGAACTGGTCTGAAGATTCAGGTAAGCTGCCATTTCAGCTTGCGTCATGCCTTTTGATTTCCTAATCTTTTGAAGACGTTGCCCAATAACTTTGGAATCAAGGGTCACGTCCATCAGGCCAGTCCTCCTTCGATGCTGAATGATTACATAACGCTATAGCCGTAAGTTATAGCTTGCACAGCATCCAGGAAATCATTCTATCCGAAATCGCCATCCATTTGAATATAGCTATAACATTGAGTAAATGTAATAGCATTGAATTTTTGAAAAGTATTCAAGAAAATTTTCTTGTATACTTTTGGTGGAGTCAAAGCAGGAAACAATTTTCTGTCTTGAATTGTGCCCCATTTTGGATTCTCATGCAGTTTATTATAATGGAGGGAATGATGGAGGGAGGCTCCGGCATGGTAGCGTTGATGACATAAGAGAACGTTTCTTGTGATACAACACTTGTAACAAAGGAGAAGGGGAAATGACGGAGAAGGAAAACTTTTTAGAGGACTGCTATAGAAAATATTATAGTGCCATTGTGAGGCTGTGCAGGTGCGAGGTTAATAATAATTCACTCTATGCTGACATTATTGATACTTGCATACAGGATACTTTCTTGTTGGCCTATCATTCCTACCCACAAATCGGAGATTATACGAACATTCGTGCTTGGCTTGTGCAGACATGCCTGAACCGATTGCTTCCATATGTAAAACTTCAGAGGAAACGACAAGAGCATGAAGCCTTCTCCTTAGACGATGAGCACGTTCATACTGCTAATATGCCTCAGTTGCAATCGCCCGTGTGCGAAGCTGAGTCTGCTGCAGACAAACTCGAGCAAATTGCTAGTATATTGGCACCAAAGGAGAAGATGGTTTTTCATTATTATTTCAAGATGGGCCTTTCAGCAGATGAAATTGCTTCCTTGGTGCATTGCAGTCCCAGCACTATCCGAGCTCTGATATTCAGGATTCGGCAAAAATCAAAAAAATTTTTCCATGATGTAAACAAATCCAGTTGCTGACTTACTATATATAGTGAAGGGAGAATTCAGACGCATGAAGTTATCCGAGGAGAAGATGCAGTACCTCGAAAATATTCGGCAACAGCTTTGCAAAGGTACGCTGTCGCATGAGGACGCTGAAAGGTTCATGCTGGATGCCATTGAGAAGGAGGTGGAAAAGGAAAGCGCTGACTACGATTGGATTGAAGCCTGCTGTCAGTTCCTAGAGGAAAATATTCCCATGACCGCTATGCAAGATAATTGGCCCGACCACCAGCAATCCAATTGGGAGAGCATTCAGGTAGCGATCAACGATGAAAATAAACTGTTGCAGGGAAATCGAGCGAAACAGAATACATGGAAGAAACTTGTCGCAGCAGCTGCATGTGTGGCCACTATCGTTGGTGGGATATCCTTTTCCTTAAATTGGTATCAAGGCACACAGCTAGAAAATGGTCAGGTATATGGTCTAACAGGGCAGAAGGTCGAAATTAGCAATAGTCAAAGTGCGGCAGCAGCAGATGATGGTACTTTGCAGGAGCTTGAAACGGATAACTATGCTGACGTTGTTTCGTTTCTTGGTATCACACCACCGATTCCGCACTGGTGCCCCGAAGGGTGGGAAACTGAAATCTATTATGCTGCTTCATCAAATGATTATTGGGATATTTCCATCTACTACTCTGCTTTAAAGACTGACGTGACTCTTTCTTATATGTGTGTATATGCAACAGACCCTAGTACAATTTCAGCAAGCTTTCCGCAAGACAGTGCAGGCAAGAATATTGTACTTGAAAATGGCATAAACGTTTACTTCTCAACAAATGCTGGAGAGACAATTGCAATCTGGCAGCAAAATAATCAGTACATGTTTATCTCTGGACCGGTTTCGATGGATGACATTGCACATATGATTGGCAGTATTTATGGAGGAAATAGACAATGAAGAAAATGATTTCTATTTGTTTTATCATCATATTAGTAAGTATGATTACCATTGGCAGCTATGCATTAGGCGAAATCTCTGTATTGTCTAGTGATGTGTTCAGGTCCGCTAACTTAAACGCAAAACCAGCAGGAACCGTTACTTTTTCCGCCACATTAAAGAATAAAGGAGATATAAGCATTACATTTTGTGCTTTGGAACGTCTAGACGAGGGGAAATGGGTATTTGTAGCAAGCCTAACCGTACCTGCCAGCAAATCAAATACCTATAGATATCTTGCATCCAAAGACTATTCAAGTAATCTAACACAGGGTAATAGTTATCGATTCAAAGCAACATTCCTCTCAAATGGGGAAAAGTATTCTACAGTATCGAATACTATTGCCTATTGAATCTTATATATTAATTATAAAGAAAGCGTTATTTGTTTCTGTTATAAATATATCAGCATAAATAGAAAAAAACGAGATGTGATGATGTTTTGTGGTAGAAGCAGCCGCTATCGGCTGTTTAGAATACTAAGGATAAAAGGAGGGAAAATCTATGAGACATCATTGTAGGAATCCGTAATAAAATCCCTTGTAGAAATGCTGGGCAGCACCATCGTCATAGACAATGGTCTCTACAAGGGACGCATAAGTGTAACTTTTTTGCATCCATTTGTTAAAAAATCGAGAAAGCTTATAGGAGGATAACATATGAAGAAGTTTGTCGCAATGCTTCTGGGGAGTATTCTGATCTTGGCACTGTCACTTACTACTGCGCTGGCTGCTCATACTCATACGTGGGGTGCTTGGGCATGGGAAAAAAAGCCAACATGTATGAGTGAAGGACGGCAAGTCCGTTCTTGCACTGCCAATAATTGCGGGACACATAATCGTCGGAAAGTGGCAAAAGTACCGCATGACTTTAGTCCCGCTACTTGTGAAAAGCCGCAAACCTGTAAATTTAAGTGTGGTACAACTCAAGGCTCGCCTCTGGGGCATTCCTATAACCCTGCAACATGCGTGGCACCTAAGACGTGCAGAATTTGTAAAAAAACTGAAGGTGGCCTAGGTACCCACAACTTTAAGAAAGCCACTTGCACACAATTAGCTACTTGTCGTGTATGTGGGATAACTACTGGATCGTTGGAACCTCATAATTATGTAAATGGACGGTGCTCGGTATGCGGACGCATTGAATCCGTGATCGCAGATCCATCTACTAATGTGGGTCCTAACTAATTAATTCTGTGCAGATTTGGAATGCTTGTTTATACAAGCATTCCAAATCTGTCCCATGATTGACAGACAGTCTACAGATGAAAGGAGCCGACCATGAAAAAGCAAGTAAATTTTGTCCTAATGCTCGTACTGCTATTGCAGCTATGCTTCTCTCACAGCTTCCCGGCCCAGGCCCTGACAGATGCCAACGAAGCGCTTGCCCTCAATACCGCAGCCATCACAAGTGCGCAAGTGGTGCAGAACAATCTATACTTGCTGAAAAATGATCGCATTGAAGTCCTTGCCACACCGGACGCGGAGCCTGTCACTGTCATAAACCTCAAGGACTATCCTGAAATTCCGGAGGACAGTTGGAGCTTGCTGACACTGGTCGGTGACGGAAGTTCGCTCTATCTTGTGAATCTGAGCTATGGGACGCTGTATCTTGTGAAGGACAACGCCCTTCAACTCACTACGCAGCTTGACATGTCCTGCTTTGACTCGAAAAGCGAGGATGGCTGGCCGAAGTATGCCATTTTTGAAAATCCCATCATGACGCGCGGGAATCTGTATGTGCTGGCATCTAATGCCGAGGATTTTCAAGCATATGAACTCTACGGTTTCTCTGTGGATACCGGCGCACGGACAGACATAAACCTTAACGTACCCGAGATTGATGAAATAGCACCGTATCAAGCGGACAAGCTGCTGACCGTGAATAGGAATACGGGCGAACTCATAGCCTTTGTCCCCGGTGATCCCAATCAAATGGAAGTTATCACGCAATTTCCGAACTATGATGACGGTTGCGTCTTCTATGTCGAAGAAAGCGACGCCTACTATTTCTTGTCCGGAACGTCGCTCATGCGCTATCAGGACGATTTCGAGGTCGTCCAAACTGTGCCGTTCGATAACCTCAGCTTTGTTCGTTATGCCGGGGTGTGGCACGATGCACTTGTGATCCAAACATCTACAGGGCTGTTCCTCTATGACCCTTCTGCGGACGCGGAAAGTGCTGACCAGATCACGCTCAGCATTTGGACAAATAGCGATCTGGGAATTTCCAATGTTATCACGGAATTCATGGCAACGTACCCGAATATTCGCGTCGCGCTGGAAATGTCCTCCTCCGACAATGCGCTGGAGCGGCTGGTCAATGAAAATCTGTCCAATGACACAAACACAGATCTTTTCGTGTTGTCCTCCTTTATGATTAACAGTCACAGCATTTTCTCGCGTGGCTTTGCAGCGCCCATCTATTCGGAAACGCTGCAGCAGAGCATCAATCGCATGTATCCGCAAATCCAGGCGCTGCTGATGCAGGATGATGTGCTTTGGGGCTATCCGGTGAATTTGTATCCCGATTTCTGGGCTGTCCGTCCCGCCCTGCTGGAAAAGTATGGTTATGCGGTGCCGGAAACCATGGACGAATATGTTGACATGATGCTCGACTGGTATACAAACCATGCAGATGAAGATGAAAACATCATGTTCAATGAAAATCGCACCATTCGAGCGCAGCAGGTCAAAACGGCTTCTATGCTGCTAAGCCAGTACATTCTTACGCACGCTGACGGCGATACCTTCCTTTCCGTTCAGTCGCCCCAGCTGTCTGCATCCATAGAAAAGCTGACTTCTCTTTCAAACATTCAGGAGGCGGACGCAGCTTCCGACACGCTTGATCATGCAGCATCTGAAAGCCTATTTCAGACTGGAAACGCGACGTTGCCTTTTTACCGGAGACTTAATCCCGAACATGCCGGGGAGGTTTGCATGACAGTGCCAACCTTTGGCGATGGCACAGGACACGTCAACAATTGCAGCTTGGAGTACTTCATTATCAATCCGCATAGCGAAAAACAAGAAGCTGCTGTTACTTTCTTAGAGTACCTATGTAATCACATGGATACGGTTACTGCTTATCAATGCTATCCTGACGAAAACACGCCTGTTGAAACAGAAGGTAACAGGGAAGAAATTTTAGAGCTTCAAGATAGTATTGATAGGTCGACAGCGTCCATAGAACTGGATCAGAAACAGATAGAAATGGCAACTGAATCCCTCATGAATGCCGCTGAAGGAAGTGAGGACTATGATTTCTATATGGAATACCTGTCTGAACTTCAAACATCTTTAGATACGAGCAAGAATAACATTGTTGATTGGACCAATCAAAAAGCTGAACTGGAAGAAAATCTATACGTCTACGCTGCGGAAGATATTGCAGAATACCGCGAGCTTGCCCAGGATATGGAGCTTCAAAATAGCTGGATCGTGTGGGAAATGAGCAACGAGCTTGACATTGATGGCATGTTTGAAAAGTATTTTGACGGATATGCCTCCTTGCAGCAGACATTGTCAGAAATTGATAAGAGACTTCTGCTCATGCTCTACGAGGAAAACTAACGTGCAGAGCATTTTACGTTACAAGCATACATCGCAAATTACGGCCTACCCTGGAATATCTGGTAATGCGGCTGATTACCGCGGTAGCGTTCAGCACTTAGCTGTTGATAAGAAGTTTTAGAGAATAGCTGCTGCATTTGTAGCGGCATAAAGACAGCAGTTGAATGGAGGCTATTGGAGAGTGATCGTTTTCTGCTGATAGACAGGCATAAAAAAATCCTTGCATAATACGCTGGGAAGCGACACAGCCACAAAAGCTGTACTATTTTGCAAGGTCATGCCATAACTATAGCATTTTTTTGAGCTAATGAAAATTGTAATAAAAGCGTTTTCTATAAGCAGCTGCTATCGGCTGTTTAGAATAATAGGGACTAAAGGAGGGAAAATCTATGAGGCATCATTGTAGAAATCCGTAATAAAATCCCTTGTAGAAATGCTGGGCAGCACCATCGTCATAGACAATGGTCTCTACAAGGGACGCATAAGTGTAACTTTTTTGCATCCATTTGTTAAAAAATCGAGAAAGCTTATAGGAGGATAACATATGAAGAAGTTTGTCGCAATGCTTCTGGGGAGTATTCTGATCTTGGCACTGTCACTTACTACTGCGCTGGCTGCTCATACTCATACGTGGGGTGCTTGGGCATGGGAAAAAAAGCCAACATGTATGAGTGAAGGACGGCAAGTCCGTTCTTGCACTGCCAATAATTGTGGGACACATAATCGTCGGAATGTGGCAAAAGTACCGCATGACTATAATCCTGCTACTTGCGAAAAGCCGCAAACCTGTAAATATAAGTGTGGTACGACCAAAGGCTCACCTCTGGGTCATTCCTATAACCCTGCAACATGTGTGTCACCCAAGAAGTGCAAAAATTGTGACAAAACCGAAGGTGGCCTGGGCATTCACAGATTTACAAAAGCGACTTGCACGCAGCTAGCTACCTGTCATGTCTGTAAAATAACTACCGGATCGTTGGAACCTCATAATTATGTGAATGGACGGTGCTCGGTATGCGGGCGTTTTGAATCCGTGCTCGCAGATCCATCAACTAATGTTGGCCCTAACTAATTAGTTCTTCTGTCATATATTTTACAAAACAAGCTACAAATGAAAGAAGCCAACCATGAAAAAGCAAGTACATTTTGTCCTAGTGCTTGTACTTCTATTGCAGCTATGTTTTTCTTTCTGAGATTGACAAGAGACTTCTGCTTATGCTCTACGAGGAATACTAAACATGGAGGGCGCTGCGCTATGTTCCGCTGTAAAAAGAGCCTGTTCGTCTTTCTGCTTCCGGGGCTGCTGGGCGTTATGATCTTCTACATCATTCCGTTTATTGGCGGCATCGGCTATTCGCTTACCGACGGACGCGCTGCTTTGAAAATCATCGGATTCGCCAATTACACCAATGTATGGAACAATCCCATCTTTCAACTGGCGTTTAAGAACACCATCCTGCTATCCTTCCTGTGCGCGCCCATTGTCTGGATACTCAGCTATCTGCTGGCGCTGCTGATCTCGCAGGAGCATGCGGACCATCTGGCGCTGCATAATGCTATCTTTTTGCCCTATGTTGTGCCTACGTCTTCCATCCTCCTGATTTGGCTGCTGCTGTTTGACTTTTCAGGCCCTATCAATCATTTTCTGACGCTTGTCGGCGGTGAACGTATCTTCTTCTTTTCAGGCAGCGCCATGTATTTCCCGATTGTCCTGCTGTTCATCTGGAAGAACGTCGGCCTGGCCACCATCATATTCTCCTGCGCTATCCGCGCCATCCCGGACTCGCTCTTTGAATACGCCACTTTAGAGGGCGCGAACATGTTTGACAAGAATATTCACATCACGTTTCCGCACATCCTGCCCACCTGCTTTTTGGTGCTTACGTTAGCATGGATCAATGCGCTGAAGATTTTTAAGGAGGTGTTCCTGCTGGGCGGCGCTTATCCTGACCCGGCTGTCTATACGCTTCAGCACTACATGAACAATATGTACAATAAATTGAACTACCCCTATGCAAGTGCTGCTGCGTATTCGCTGACCGTTGCTGTATTTGCCTTTTTCAGCATCCTGTTTTTGATTCAGAAAATGTGCGTTCGCAAAATGGAGGGAGAGGCATGAAAAAGCGCCGAGGGATTGCTTCGCATCGCGGCGGCGGAAGACTGCTGCTGCTCAAACTGCTTTTGCTTGTTACGGTTCTTTTTCTGCTGGTTCCCATTGTCATGATCGCCTATTACTCCCTTTTCTCGCCGCGGGAAATCAAAGAATATCTGCTGCTGCTGGGCAATCTTCCTTTGGACAGCTGGATTCCGATTCTGCTTGTCCCGAAGGCTGCTTCCCTCAATCAATATCTTGAAATTCTGCTTCGAAATCAAGAAATTCTGTATCGTTTTTTCCTCTCACTTTTCTATGCCGTCACGATTCTGCTGGGCCAGGCCGTTTTCATTCCTTCTTTAGCCTATGCGCTGAGTGCCTTTCGCTTTCGGGGGCGCGACGCTATTTTCCTTTCGCTGATCCTGCTGATGCTGCTTCCTTTCCAAATCACCATGGTGCCCAATATGCTGATGCTTCGGGCCTTGAACCTGCTGGATACCGTTTGGGCCGTCATTCTTCCCATGTGGTTTGCACCGCTCTACGTCTTTTTGATCCGCCAATACATGCTCACGATTCCGAACGAATTCTATGAAGCCAGCCAGTTGGATGGCGCGGGTGCATGTTCCTGCTATCTGTACATCACGCTGCCCATTTGCAAGCCGATCATCGGAACGGTCATCACGCTTTCCTTTGTGGATACCTGGAATATGGTGGAGCAGCCCTTGGTCTTCTTGAGCCATCAGGAATCTCTGCAACCGCTCAGCGTGATCTTTAGTCAGCTCATTACCAATCCTGTCGGAACAGAGTTTGCCAGCGCAACGCTGTACATGCTGCCTGCATTGTTTGTCTACCTGTTCTTTCAGGACGATATAGATTCTGCGATTCAGTTAGTGGACGTGAAGTAAAACGAAGGAGGACAAGACTGTGAAAAAGAAAATTGCGTTCCGCGGCTTCCTTGCTCTGATTATTGCAGCGGCCTTATGCCTTTTCTTCTCCGGCACCCTAAAGACGATGTTCATGCCGAATGTTCAGCTGGTCACCATTAAGTCCGGGAAACTGACGGAGCATTTTGAGCTGCCCTGTACGCTTGTTTATCGTGATACGGAAAACTTTGCGCAAAGCGTTTCCGACACGGTGATTGTCACCAAATGCAATGTGCAGCAGGGCGATTTTGTAAAAGCGGGGGACGTGCTTTTCTCCCTGCAATTCGCGGGCGTTGCCGAGATAGAAAAGCAGCTGATCAGCAACTATGAGGATGTCTTAACAAGGCAGGCGGATTACGAGCGGACATATGGCAATCTGCACATGCAGAAAGGGGAGCAGCAGTATATTCTCGCTTATGAGCAGATGAAAAATGCCATCGCCGGTGAAAGCGACGCGCTGCTGAAGGTTGAACAGCTATTGTCGCCGGGCGTGGAGCTGCCGGAAGAAGGGTATCCCGAACAGGCGGACAAAGCGCTGATGGACGCTATCGATGAATGGCACGTCTGGTCATCCTACAAGACAGACGCTATAGCTGCTTTCCAAAAGCTAAAGGGCAATGGTATACGCGATACCGTCTGGGATGCTTATATGGAGAAAAAGTCGCTTGACCGGGAAATCGAAGAAGCAAGGGCTGCGCTGTCTGATTTCTATACAGAAAGAGACGCATTGAAATCCATTGTTGCTCCACATGATGGCTATGTGGCAAGCGTGAACGTCCAATTAGGCGACAGCTATAGCGGTATCTCCCCCTTGTATGCCTTGACCAGCGCCACAGGCGAGCCTGTGCTGGAGGTCAATACGAAAACGACGGGCTTGAAGCTTTCCAATGTCGTGAAGACCACCATTACGACAGAATGGGGCGATTTCGAATGCCAGATACGCGATGAGGACTTTAATCGCAACGGGGAAAAATGTACCTATCTTTCCGTTCCGCAAGCGCTGCTGAACAAGGGAATTTCTCTGCGCCGCATTGCAGACAGCAACATCACGGCGACCCTGAGCACCAACACCGCCGCTTCTCATGCGCTCATCCCTGTAAGCGCCATTCACGGCATAGGAAATGGCCGCTATGTTTATGTCGTGGAGGAAAAGAAATCCCCGTTGGGCAATACGGAGCTTGTTGTAAGGGAATTCTCCGTGAAGGTGCTTGCGGAATCCGACGGCATGGCCGCAGTGGAAGAATCCCTGAAAGGCAGCCGCTTAGCCTACATGGAGGATCGTCCGCTGAGCAATGGCGTTACCGTTCTGGGAGGCAGCAAATGAGAAAGAAAGCGCCTGTTCTCTGCTGCTTATTGGTCGCTGCTGCTTTCGTGTGCATCGCATGGGGGCTATACGGCCTCAGCAAAATAGCGCCTTTGGCGGAATATGTCATGGCCTCTGGTACAGCTTTACCAAGCACAGACGAGGAAGCGCAGAGCGATCTTCTCACGGAGATGCTTGAAGAAGCCAGAACGTCCATGCCGGAATCGCTCATCTCTGCGTACACGCTGAAACAAGGATGTCCTATTGCAAGAGATGCCGACCGCCAAACCACAGGCTCCATTTATGGAATTGCAGATGGCTGGTTTGATGTATATCACCGTACCTTGCTGAACGGTCGTCTTCTTGGCGCACAGGACATTCGCAGCGGCAATCGGCTTGCCGTGATAAATACGAGCCTTGCTTATGTTTTATGGGGAGATTACGACATTCTTGGAAGTACCTTTCAGCTGGGAGCGGAAGAATTTACTGTCATCGGCGTGGTAAAGCATGAGCAGCAGCCCGGACAAGCGGATCGCTGTGAAGTGTACATCCCGTTACAAAGCGCACGCGATATAGGACTGGAAGCTGACATCCAAGTCATTTCCAGCGCAAATGTCTCCATCAACCGATTTGAAGCTGTCATAAAGCGCTTTACGTCTGCCGGTTCGCTCTACCTGCTCAAAAATGAAAAAGCGCGCAGCATGGCGTGCTTGCATTACCTCTGCGCATTCATTCTGTTTTTGATTTTGCGGTATACCTTCCCTAAGCTTCGTGCCTATGAACGCCGCAATCACGAGGAGTGTAAAAATGCGCTTGCTTCTTTCTGCGGTAAACAACTGTTGTTGCCAATCCTCAAATTTCTTTTGAAAGGACTTGTTGGCTACGGATTTTGGATTGGGATCGCCTATGTTGCTCTTTCCCAATTGATCGCGCCGCTCTATACCGTGCAGGCGCTGCTCCCTGAGGACATCTCCGATTTGTCAGGTTATGTGAACGCCATCCGAACTCTATTCAGCGCACCTTTATCGCTGCATACGCTGGCGAGCGAAAACGTGCTTTCGATTCGATATGATGGGGGGCTGATGAAGACTGGGGCTGTTTTGATGCTCATGGCTTTGGGAGTGCGTGCGGGGAAGAATACGTAACGTGCAATAGGTATTACTCAAAAATTTCATCCAAATACATAATCTCGATTCTAGTGAGCAAAGTAATACAAGCACTATTCTTTCTGAGAGCTACCTTTATAGGGATGCTCTCGGTTTTTTTGCCGATTTTCCACTTGTATTAGCAGACAAAAGTGCTATACTATAATTGAATAAAATTTGCAGAGGGGAGCATTTCATAATGGATTTTTTAGTGATAGGGAATTGGGGAAAAAGACTAGAATAAATGAAGAAATTCCTAACGAACTGTTTAATGGAATTTTAGCTTTATTCGAACGTTATCATAATAATCTTGCAAAACAATTTCCTGAGCACTGCCTTGATGGCGGAGCAGTAGTTGGCTTTGATCGTTCTGCATTTTCCGATACGGTTAATGCGCTGATTCCCAATATGAGGTTTACCCGTTGCTCTGGCTACTTTGATGAATGCCCTGACAAATATGCTATTCTGGATTCAGTAGAATTTGTGTATGAAAATCTATGGGATTACAAGGTTGGCCAGTACCATAGCTATTTCAAACATGACCATCTTGATCTGTTAAATACAAGAGAGTGTCGCAAGAGTTTCAAAGATGAAATCAATAAGATGTTTGAAAGAAATGGAGTCGTATTTTATTTAGATACTGATGGGAAAGTTAAGCGTCAGTTGCCAATCGAGTTAGACCGTCTAATTCAGGAGTTAAAAATACATACAGCCGACCAGCGCCTAAATGAGCTAATTCAACAGGCAACTGAAGATATTAGAAAACCGGAGTTAAAAGATAGGACTTATGCATTGGAAAAGTTATGGGATGCCTTTGAACGAATGAAAACTT
>OLSM01001937.1_pt1 | contig 14316 bp, 15 predicted proteins | sample 1672721 | NCBI WGS metagenome assembly OLSM01 (sample SAMEA3136717, study PRJEB25190) | human gut metagenome | reverse complement strand
TTCTGGCCATGGAGCCGGAGTGCATCGTGCTGGACGAGGCCACGGCTATGCTGGATCCCGCGGGACGGCGGGAGGTCATCGACACCGTGCGGCGGCTGAACCGGGAGCGGGGCATCACCGTGGTGCTTATCACCCACCACATGGCCGAGGCGGAGAGCGCCGACCGGGTCATCGTCATGAACGACGGACAGGTGGCCATGGACGGCGCACCCCATGACGTGTTCGCCCAGGTGGACAGGCTCCATGAGCTGGGTCTGGCGGCGCCGGACACGGTGGAGCTGCTGCACCTGCTGCGGGAGGCAGGAATGGACGTGCCGCTGACCGGTCTGACGGTGGACGAGTGCGCCGATACCATTTGCCGCGCCTTCGGCGGGGCGGAAGGGAAGTAACATTGGAACCGATCTTGCAGATAGAGAACCTGACCCACACCTATTCGGCGGGAACGCCGTTCCAGCGCAGCGCCGTGGAGGGGCTGAGCCTGACGGTGGGCAAGGGAGAATTTTTGGGTATCATCGGACACACCGGCTCCGGCAAGTCCACGCTGATACAGCATCTCAACGGGCTTTTGCAGCCCACCTCCGGCCGCATCCTGCTGGAGGGGAAGGATATATGGGCGGAGCCGAAGAAAATACGGGACGTGCGGTTCAAGGTGGGGCTGGTGTTCCAGTACCCGGAGTACCAGCTGTTCGAGGAGACGGTGTACAAGGATATCGCCTTCGGCCCGAAGAACATGGGACTGGACAGCGGGGAGATCGACCGGCGTGTGCGGGACGCGGCGGCCTTTGTGGGGCTGGACGCGGAGCTGCTGGACAAGTCGCCCTTTGAGCTGTCCGGCGGGCAGAAGCGCCGGGTGGCTATCGCCGGCGTGATCGCCATGGAGCCGAAGGTGCTGGTGCTGGACGAGCCCACGGCGGGACTTGATCCCCAGGGGCGGGACGCCATTCTCGCCCAGATACAGGCCTATCACCGCGCCAAGGGCGCGGCGGTGGTGCTGGTGAGCCACAGCATGGAGGAGATCGCCCGGAACGTGGAGCGCATCGCTGTGCTGTCCGACGGGCGGGTGCTGATGCAGGGTACGCCGGAGCAGGTGTTCGCCCGCGCCCACGAGCTGGAGCAGGTGGGGCTGGACGTGCCCCAGGTGACGAAGGTGGCCGCCGCGCTGCGGGCGCGGGGACTGGATATCGACCCGGCGGTGTATACCGTGGAGGCGCTGGAGCAGCGGCTGCTGGCGCTGAGAGGGGGTGCCGGGGCATGCTGAAGGATATCACGCTGGGACAGTTCTTCCCGGCGGACACGCCGGTACACCGGCTGGATCCCCGGACGAAGCTCCTGTGCGTCATTCTCTATATCGTGGCGCTGTTCAGCGCCAAAAGCGTGCTGACCTACGGGATCATGATCGCGGTGCTGACGGTGTCGGTGCTGGTGTCGAAGGTGCCATTCAAGTCTCTGACCAAGGGGCTGAAGCCGGTGTATTTCGTGGTGGCGTTCACGGCCATCATGAACATGTTCTTTACCGCCGGTACGCCGGTGGCGGACGTGTGGCTGCTGCGGAGCATCACATGGGAGGGCATTATTGCCGCCGTGCAGATGGTGCTGCGGATCATTCTGCTCATCATGGGCACGTTCCTGATGACGTATACCACCAGCCCCATTGCCCTGACGGACGCCATGGAGAATCTGCTGGGGCCGCTGAAGAAGCTGAAGCTGCCCGTTCACGAGCTGGCCATGATGATGTCCATCGCCCTGCGGTTCATCCCCACGCTGATCGAGGAGACGGACAAGATCATGTCGGCGCAGAAGGCGCGGGGCGCGGACTTTGAGACGGGGAATATCTTCCAGCGCGCCAAGGCGCTGGTGCCGATCCTGGTGCCGCTGTTCATCAGCGCGTTCCGCCGCGCCGACGAGCTGGCCACGGCCATGGAGTGCCGGTGCTATCACGGCGGCGAAGGGCGGACGGCGCTGCGGGTGCTGCGCTATAAGGCGGCGGACTATGCGGTGCTGGCGGGCTTTGTCGTGCTGACGGCGGGCATCATCGTGCTGAAGAAATTCGGATTCTGAGAAAAAGGAGGCGGTGCGGATGCGGAACATCGCGCTGATACTGATGTACAACGGCACCGCCTATCACGGCTGGCAGGTGCAGAAAACGGAGATCTCCGTGGCACAGACGCTGGAGAAGGGACTGTCCATGGTGTGCGGTCATCCGGTGAAGGTGACGGGCTGCGGACGGACGGACGCCGGCGTGCACGCGGAGCACTATGTGGCCAATTTCCGCACGGAATCGCGGATCCCGGTGGAGCGGCTGCCCTTCGCGGTGAACACCCACATACCGGAGGACATCGTGGTGAAGGCGGCCTATGAGGTGGCGGAGGACTTCAACGCCATCGGCTCGTGCATCAAAAAGGAGTACACCTACCGCATCTATAACTCCCGGATCAAGAACCCGTTCTATGTGCACCGGGCGTATTTCTACCCCAAGAAGCTGGACGAGGCGCTGATGGATCGCGCCGCCCGGATGTTCGAGGGCACCCATGATTTCGCCGCGGTGCGCAGCGTGGGCACCAATGTGCGCAGCACCGTGCGCACCATCCACTACTGCCGGGTGACGCGGAACGGAGAGCTGCTGGAGCTGAAGGTATGCGCGGACGGATTTCTGTATAATATGGTACGTGCCATCACGGGCACGGTGCTGTACGCGGCGGAGGGAAAGCTGACGCCGGAGGACATCCCGGAGATACTGGACTCCGGGAACCGGACGCTGGCGGGGCCCACGGCGCCGCCGGGCGGACTGTATCTCACCCGCGTGTGGTATGAGGATGAACGGTTGAATGGATAACAACACCAACAACTGGAAAGAGTTCACGCTGGGCAACCCCCAGGAGGAGCCGCCCCGCCGCGTGGCGAAGAGGAGTAAGCGCAAGCCGCTGCTGGCGCTGCTGATCGTGGCGGTGCTGGCCGTCGGCGCGGTGACGGCGGCGGTGCTGCTGGATCGGAGCGGCTTTGACGGCCTGCGGCGCAGCATCATCTACGCCAAGGCGGTGAAGGACGAGAACGGCTGCGCCCAGCTGTACCGGTACAGCAGCGACCAGTCGGGGCGGTTCGCATCGCTGGAGGGCAGCCTTGTCTCCGTGTCCATGCACCAGATCGCGGTGCTGGACGAGAAAAACAGGGCGGTGTACGACGAGGCGGTGAAGTTCCAGACCCCGGCGCTGCAGGCGCAAGGCGGCCGCGCCGTGGCCTACGATGTGGGCGGCACGGCGGTGTATGTGCTGTCGGACAAGGGGCTGGTGTACACGCTGGACTGCGCCGGAGAGGTGCTCAGCGCGTCCCTGAACCAGAAGGGCTGGCTGACGGTGGTGAGCAACGAAAGCGGCTATAAAGCCACCGTGCGGGTATACGACGCGGACGGGCAGGCGGTGTTCGCCTACCGGTCGGCGGATCGGTTCGTGATGACGCTGTCATCGAGTGCTGCAACAAGTACAACATGGCGATGGCATTTACAGGAATCCGTCTGTTCCATCACTAAAAAGAAATGCGTTTTATATTTATATAAGAAGAAAGAATCCGGTCTCTGGGCGGCCGGATTCTTTCTTTTTTTCGCACATGTATCATCAAAGAGAGAGTAGCACTTTCTGAAGAATAAAAAATAAGCAGGAAGAGGGCGGTACCGCCCTTTTTCTGTCGAAAACCCCTGTTCTTTTTCGGAAAAGTGTGATAAAATACCCCATGGGCGTATCTTTTGCCCGCTGCAAAAAGGAGGATGAGAAATATGCGGCAGATGGAATTTAAAATGGAGCGACAGGGACTTCTCGAGGAAGGCCAGGAAGTCAACGTGACAGAAAGCGCACTGCCTACCTCCTATTATTATACGATTACCCCGGCAGTGGCCATGAGCAGGAATTATCAGGCGTATGAGAGGCTGCAGTCCCGGAAGGGAATCGTAAAAGAAGTAAAAGAGACACCGAGAGGATTCTATACGGTAGTGGAGTTTGATGAAGATGAGCCGACCTGACGAGAACAAAAATGAGCACCCGGTGGTGCATCCGATTCCGCCGGTTTACCGCGCCGATTCCCGGATTCTGATTCTCGGCAGTTTTCCGTCCGTAAAATCCAGGGAGACCGGATTTTTTTACGGCCATCCGCAGAACCGTTTCTGGAAAGTGACGGCAGCCGTGTGCGGGGAAGAGGTGCCGCAGACCGTGGAAGAGAAGAAGGCGTTTCTGCTCCGGAATCATATCGCTGTCTGGGATGTGATCGCGTCCTGCGTCATCACAGGCTCGAGCGATGCGAGCATCCGCGATGTTGTGCCGAATCCGCTGCAGGACATTCTGGAATGCGCCGATATTCGGCAGATTTACTGCAACGGGGCGACCGCGTGGAAGTATTACCGGAAGTACCAGGAGAAGCAGCTGGGACGGGAAGCGGTTCGCCTTCCGTCGACGAGTTCCGCGAACGCCGCATGGTCTGTGGAGCGGCTGCTTGGCGAGTGGAGCCAGTGCGGAGAAGTCTTACGAAACGGAGAGTGACAGGATGAAAAAAGAGTACGAGACCGTCTGGGAGATTTTTAATGAGTGTGCCAATAATCAGATGCGGGACGTCTTTTTCGACGAGATCGAGACGGATGACCCGGAGGCGTATATCCGTCAGAAATTTCCGGACAAAAACTTAAAATATGAAAAAACGGTGGAAGCGGACGGATCTCTGGTCTTTGACATTGAGACCTCCGGCATCCGCCAGCGGTTTACGTTTACAGAAATCTGAATCGCGCAGAAAATACCAGAAAAGCGGAGAAAAAAACGATGAGTGAAGAAAAACACACGCATGTGCATGTGCTGGAAGACGGCACCGTGATCGAGCATTCCCACGATCACGCCCACGGGCACCATCATACAAATACAAAAGCAGTCTTAAACCGCCTCTCCCGCGCGATCGGACACATGGAGTCGATCAAGCGGATGGTAGAGGAAGGCCGGGACTGCACTGAGGTTCTGATCCAGCTGTCTGCCGTGAAGGCGGCCATTAACAATACAGGAAAAATTATCCTGGAGGATCACATTGAACATTGCATCGTCGATGCAGTCGAGCATGGGGACACAAAAGCGATTCAGGAGCTGAATAAGGCGATCGACCGCTTTGTCAAATAAGCAAGAAAAACAAGAAAAGAGGAAAGAAACATGGCAAAAGAATGCAGCAATTCGAGCTGTTCCAAAGAAAGCTGCGAAGGATGTCCAAGCAAAGCAGGACAGGGCAAACCGGATTTTCATATTGATCTGAATGCCGATTCTTCGATCAAACATGTCATTGGCGTTGTCAGCGGCAAGGGCGGTGTTGGTAAATCCATGGTAACCGCATCTCTGGCAAACCAGAAAGCAAAAGAGGGCTACAAGGTTGGTATCCTCGATGCCGATATCACAGGACCGTCCATCCCGAAAATGTATGGCCTGAAAGGACCTGCAAACGTAGATGACAAGGGCGTTTACCCGGCAGTTGCAGCAAACGGCGTAAAGGTAATGTCCATCAACCTCCTGCTTCCGGGCGAGGAAGAGCCGGTCATCTGGAGAGGACCTGTCATCGCAGGAACCGTAAAACAGTTCTGGACCGACGTCATCTGGGGCGACCTGGACTATCTCTTCGTCGATATGCCGCCAGGAACCGGTGATGTTCCGCTGACCGTTTTCCAGTCTCTTCCGGTAGACGGCGTAGTGATCGTATCTTCCCCGCAGGATCTGGTGCGCATGATCGTCATGAAAGCCTACAAGATGGCACAGATGATGAGCGTTCCGGTGCTCGGTATCGTAGAGAACTACAGCTACCTCGTATGTCCGGACTGCGGCAAAAAGCTGTCCATTTTCGGCGAAAGCCACATCGATGAGATCGCAGCCGAGATCGGCGTGCCGGTTCTCGGCAAAATGCCGATTCATCCGGAGTTTGCCGAGCTGGTGGACGAAGGAAGATTTGCAGAAGTGGATAACACCGATATTGCAAAGATCAACATCTAATCATTAAATATAGAAGCAAGTAATGGCATGAAAAACTCGTTTTTCCTTGATTTTACAAGGAAAAGCGGGTTTTTTTGACAAGATTTTTACGTTTCTTTTGGCAAAAACTATTTTATTTTAAACGGATTTTGTGTAACCGGTTACACACGACTGCGCAAATGAGACAAAAAGCGACAAATATGAAGGGTTAATGAGAAAAACTTGCATAAAAAACATGCATAATATGGCAAAAACAAGGAAATAAATTCAATATTGACATTTAAAGAGAAAAAGTGCATAATCTACCTCAACGATAGGAAAACAAACAGCTATTGATTAAGAAAGAGGTGAATCGTATGTCACACTGCGTAGTAAGACTCAATGGAACTGAGGAAGTAGAGGAGTTTGTAAAAGCAGCTTCCAAATGTGATTTTGATATTGACATTTTTTACAACCGCGTTATTATTGATGCAAAATCCATTCTTGGCATCCTCAGCATGGATCTGAACCGTGATCTCACCGTACACTGCTATGGTGACAGTCCGGCATTCAATAAAACCCTGCAGAAATTTGCTGTAGCATAAATTTTATTAAGGGAAACGAAAAAAATTCAGCCTGCGCCGCCAGCGAGAGTAGAGACAGAATTTGCGCAGGGGACTTTCTGAAGAAAAACTAATCACACGAGACACATAACTTCAGAGAGAAAAAAGGAGACTGTTGCGGCAGTCTCCTTTTTTCTGTATAATGATAACTATTCAGAGCCATGCGAAATTCCAGAAAAGGACACGAATCATGCTTGCATGAATGAGCGTTCTTTTCTGGAATTTCATATGGCGAGAAGCCACATCGAGATGCAGCGCAGCGGAATCGAGATGGGGCTCTGAATAGTCTGGTTAGAAAAGGAGCGGGCTAGTGGAAGAGAAGAAGAAAGAGATCCGGATTTCCGTGCGGAATCTGGTGGAGTTTATTCTGCGCAGCGGGGATCTGGACAACTCGTCGGGAGGTTTTGGCGAGCGCGATGCCATGCAGGCGGGAACGCGGGTGCATCAGCAGATTCAGAAAAAACGGGGCGCCGATTACCGTGCGGAGGTTCCGCTGGTTCACGAAAAAGAATATGAGCATTTCATTCTGCGCGTCGAGGGAAGAGCAGACGGCATGTACGAGGACGGAACCACGACCGTGATCGAGGAGATCAAGGGAACGTACCGTGACCTCGAAACGATGGAAGAGCCGGTTCCGGTACATCTGGCACAGGCGAAGTGCTACGCTTACATCTACGGCCTTCAGAACCGCAAAGAGGAGATGGGCGTGCTGATGACGTACACCCTGCTCTCCTCCGAGGAGGAAGGCCTTCTGCGCCCGCTCACCAAAGAAGAGGTAAAGCCGGAGCATTCTAACTGGCGCATCCGCCATTTTCTGCAGACGTACAAGCTCCCGGAACTGGAGCAGTGGTTCGATGAGCTACTCGACGCCTGGTTTATCTGGGCGGAATTCCAGTACCAGTGGCAGAAAGCGCGAGATGCCTCAATGCAGCACCTCGAATTCCCCTTCCCGTACCGGAAAGGCCAGCGGGAACTGGTGAGCGGCGTCTACCGTACCATTCTGCGGAAAAAAGAACTCTTCGTCCAGGCGCCGACCGGCATCGGAAAAACAATGTCCACGGTCTTTCCGGCCATCCGCGCGATCGGAGAGGGCTGCGGCGACCGTCTTTTTTATCTGACTGCGAAAACCATCACCCGTACCGTGGCAGAGGAGGCGGTCTCCATTCTAAAAGAGAAGGGACTGCAGTTCAAAGCAATCACGCTGACCGCAAAAGAAAAAATGTGCATCCTCGATGAGCCCGAATGCGATCCGATCCACTGCCCGCGCGCGAAAGGTCATTTTGACCGGATCAACGCGGCGGTGTACGAGATGCTGACGGAATGCGATTCCTACACAAGAGAGGAAGTCCTACGCCAGGCGGAAAAATGGAACGTCTGCCCGCACGAGTTCCAGTTTGATGTGGCTTCGTGGGTGGACGGCGTGATCTGCGATTACAACTATGCGTTTGATCCGACCTCGAAATTAAAACGCTTTTTCGCAGAAGGAACGAAGGGTGACTACATCTTTCTGATCGACGAGGCGCATAACCTGGTCGAGCGGGGCCGCGATATGTTCAGTGCCACGCTCGTCAAAGAGGAGATTTTAAAGGTCCGCCAGCTCCTCCGCCCGTATGCACCGGGCAAAAAGCTCGAGAAGGCGCTGAATCGCTGCAATCACCAGATGCTCGTCTACAAAAGAGAGTGCGATTCCTGCACGGAGCTGGAAAGCGTATCGACGTTTCTTATGATGGTCAATCAGCTGCTGGAAGAACTGGCAGGCTGGCTGGAAGCGCATAAGACAAGCGAAATCCGGAAGCAGGTTCTGGAATTTTACTTTAACTTGCGAAATTTTTCCGAGATTTACAATTTAGTGGATGAAAATTATCTGATCTACACGAGTTATCTCGATAACGGCGATTTTGCACTGCGCCTGTTCTGCGTCAACCCGGCGGAGAATCTGCAGCAGTGTATCAACCAGGGGCGGTCGGCCGTCTTCTTTTCCGCGACGCTGCTGCCGGTGCAGTATTATAAGAAGATGTTCAGCACGAATACGGACGATTACGCGATTTACGTGGAGTCCCCGTTTGATCCCACGAAGCGGTGTCTGGCGATCGGAAGCGAGGTCAGCACGAAGTATCAGCGGAGAAACCGCGCAGAGTTTGAGAAGATCGCCGCTTATCTGAACGAGATGATCCAGAGCCGGAAGGGCAACTATATGGCGTTCTTCCCGTCATACCGCCTGATGCAGGATGTCTATGCGGTCTATGAGGAACTGTATGCAGATGAAAACGTGACCTGCCTGATCCAGGAGTCGGCGATGCGGGAGCAGGAGAGAGAAGAGTTTCTGGAAGCGTTTGCGAAAGACAACGAGAAAACGCTGGTGGGATTCTGTATCATGGGAGGCATTTTCTCGGAGGGAATTGATCTGGACGGGGAGAAGCTGATCGGCGCGGCCGTTGTGGGAGCCGGAATCCCGCAGGTGGGGCCGGAGAGAGAACTTTTAAAGCAATATTTCGACCGCAGCGGAGAGAACGGTTTCGACTACGCGTACCGCTATCCCGGCATGAATAAAGTATTGCAGGCGGCAGGGCGCGTGATCCGTACGACGGAGGACACGGGTGTGATTCTGTTGCTCGACGAGCGGTTCCGAAACCGGGAGAACCGCGAGCTGTTCCCAAGAGAGTGGGAGGACTGCCGGATTGTGCAGCGCAGCAGCCTCCCGGAGGTAATCCATTCGTTTTGGGAGAGGGTGGATTGTGAGAGCGGATCAAAAGCCGGGCAGCAGGAAATGAAATCTCGGTACAGCGCTGAACGTTACGTGTGATCCGCGCGGTTCCGGTATTCGCTCGGCGAGCAGCCCATCTGCTGCCGGAAAATTTTAGAAAAATAGGCAGGACTGGAAAATCCGGTCTGTTCCGCTACGGAAGTGATACTGGCCTGGCGCTCGAGAAGGAGCGGCAGGCTTTTTTCAATACGGTAATCGAGAAGATAGTCAAACAGGGATTCGTTCATGCATTTCTTGAAAAAACGGCAGCATTCACTGCGGCAGATGTGGATCTGTGCGGCGAGATCCTCGAGCGTCAGATGCTCCATATAATGGCGGTGGATGTAGTCGAGCAGAATGCGGAGCCGCTCAACATCACGCGCTGCCGCCGTGTTCTGGGATTCACCGGAAAACGATGCGTGGCGGTAAATCTCAATCCAGATCGACAGCAGAAGCTCCTGGATTTCCATCTCAAACGCGGACGGCTGTGAAAGCGAGAGGTCGTAGATGCGGTGCATACAGGCAAGTACCTGGTTCTGCCAGTCGATCTCCGGCGAAAAGACGATGGAGGCGAGCTGCATATCCGTCAGCACCGGTTCGACGTAGCGCGTCTGGATCACACTGTTTGAAAAACCATAGAGAAAGCGCGGGGCGAACGTGGTTGAAATATAGACGCAGTCCATCCCGTCGATCATGTGGCCGCTGTGAAGCGCATTCGTGTTGCAGAAAATGCCGTCCCCTTCTTTTAAGACATACGATTTGCCGTTGACCTGATATCCGATCTGCCCCGAGAGGACAAACGTCAGCTCAATTTCCGGGTGCCAGTGCCAGGAAAAGGAGCCGCGCTCGTAGCGGGAGAGCTGTTCGTAACTGATGTTGACAGGAAATTCATAGCTGCCGTGGGCCTTCAGCTCACGGTTTTCTTTATCCATGCGGATCTGCATGAAACGTACCTCCAATCCATAAAATCCATTAAAAATCATACGATAAGTAAAGTATGCGGCAAAAAGGGAAAAAAAACAAGAAAAAATCGAAGATCACCTCAATATAATTATCGCTTGCCCCAATATTGTTGTTGCAGATGGGCGTACGGCTCACTATAATGATACTTAAGAAGATAAGAAAAAACACACAAACACACAAACACACAAACACACAATACACACACAACACACAAAACGAAACCATGAAAACAACACACCAAAAAGAAAAGGAGACAACAAAATGAAACAGCAGGTACTGGATTGTTTTGCAAAACTGTTCGGGGGAGAGGGCGACATCCGCACCTACTTCGCACCTGGACGTGTAAACCTGATCGGTGAGCACACCGATTACAACGGAGGCCACGTATTTCCATGTGCACTGACCATCGGAACCTACATGGCAGCAAGAAAACGAGAAGATCGGAAAGCTTCGTTTTTACTCTATGAACTTTGAAAAACTCGGCGTGGTAGAATCTTCCCTTGATGAATTTCAGATGGGCAAAGAAGGCAACTGGACCGCATATCCGAAGGGAATGATGTGGGCATTTTGCCAGAAGGGCTTCCCGGTAGAGCAGGGCTTCGATATCGTGCTCTACGGAAACATTCCGAACGGCTCCGGCCTTTCCTCTTCCGCATCCGTTGAGACCGTAACCGGCGTAATGCTGCGTGACATGTTCGGCTACGACACCATCTCCATGATCGGCATCGCTCTGTACGGCCAGTTCTCCGAGAACAACTACAACGGCGTCAACTGCGGTATCATGGATCAGTTCGCCATCGCCATGGGCAAAAAGGACTGTGCGATCTTCCTTGACACCAGCGATCTGAAATATGAGTACGCACCGGTTAAACTGGAAGGCGCAAGAATTGTCATCTCCTGCAGCAACAAGAAACGCGGCCTTGGCGACTCCAAATACAACGAGCGCCGCAGCGAGTGCGAGACTGCTCTGGCTGAGATTCAGAAAGTCAAAGACATCAAGAGCCTTGGCGAGCTGACCGAGGAAGAGTTTGAGGCAGTGAAAGATGCCATCAAAGATCCGGTCCGCCAGAAACGTGCAAAACATGCTGTTTACGAGAACCAGAGAACCGTTCAGGCCGTTGCAGCTTTAAAGGCAAACGACATCGCAAAATTCGGCGAGCTGATGAACGCATCCCACGTTTCCCTGCGTGATGACTATGAGGTAACCGGCATCGAGCTGGATACTCTTGTGGAAGAAGCATGGAACTGCCCGGGTGTCATCGGATCCCGTATGACAGGCGCAGGCTTCGGCGGATGCACCGTCAGCATCGTAAAAACAGAAGATATTGACAACTTCATCGCAAAAGTAGGCGCAGCTTACAAAGAAAAAATCGGCTATGCCGCAGACTTCTATGTCGTAGACATCGGAGACGGCGCAGGCGTATTAAAATAAGAAATAAAAAAGCTGGATCGGCAGCAGGGAGGAAGCTACAGTGATTAACGAGAGTATTGCAAAACTGGTAAAATATGGAGAAAATGCCGGTCTTGTTTCGGGACTGGATAAAATCTATGCGACAAACCGGCTTCTGGAAGTCATGCAGATTTCCGATTACGAAGAGCCGGAGCAGATTCCGGAGACCCCGGATCTGGAAGAGACTTTAAATGAACTGCTTGATGATGCAGCTAAGCGCGGTCTTCTCGAACACAACAGCGTCGTTTACCGCGATCTGTTCGATACGAAACTGATGGACTGCCTGATGCCGCGCCCTGGAGAGGTGGTAAAGAAGTTTGAGGAACTCTATGCGAAGAGCCCGCAGGAGGCAACCGATTACTTCTACAAACTGAGCCAGGATTCCAACTACATCCGCAGATACCGCATCGCAAAGGATATCCGCTGGAGCGTACCGAGTGCCTACGGCGATATCGATATCTCGATCAACCTCTCCAAACCGGAGAAGGACCCGAAGGCGATCGCGGCTGCAAAACTGGCAAAACAGAGCGGTTATCCGAAATGCCTGCTCTGCAAGGAGAATATGGGCTATGCGGGACGCGTCAACCACCCGGCGCGCCAGAACCACCGCATCATTCCGCTGACGATCAATCAGACGGAGTGGGGATTCCAGTACTCGCCATATGTGTATTACAATGAGCACTGCATCGTGTTCAATTTCCAGCATAACCCGATGAAGATCGAACGCGCGACCTTTGTGAAGCTGTTTGACTTTATCAAGCTGTTTCCGCACTACTTCATCGGTTCCAATGCGGATCTGCCGATCGTGGGAGGCTCCATTTTAAGCCACGATCATTATCAGGGCGGCCACTATACCTTCGCAATGGCGAAAGCGCCGATCGAGCGCTATTTTACCATCAAAGGATACGAGGATGTGGAAACCGGCATTGTCAAATGGCCGCTGTCCGTCATCCGGATCCGCCACAAAGATGAGAAACGGCTGATCGATCTGGCAGAGCATATCCTGAACTGCTGGAGAGGTTACACGGATGAGGATGCGTTTGTATTCGGCGAGACTGACGGAGAGCCGCACAACACGATCACGCCGATCGCAAGAAAAGTGGGCGATACGTTCGAACTCGATCTGGCACTGCGCAACAACATCACGACGGACGAATGCCCGCTCGGTGTTTACCATCCGCATGCACAGTATCATCACATCAAAAAAGAGAACATCGGCCTTATTGAGGTTATGGGACTTGCGATTCTGCCGGCGCGCTTAAAAGATGAGCTGGAAGAGCTTTCCAAATGCCTCGTAGAGGGAAAAGATGTCCGCGCTGTCGCAGAGCTGGAGAAACATGCCGACTGGGTAGACGAATTCCTGCCGCGCCATCCGGAGCTGAACAGCGAAAATGTGATGGATATCCTGAAAGAGGAAGTCGGAAAAGTCTTTGTCGGCGTACTCGAGGATGCCGGCGTTTACAAGTGCACCGAGGAAGGCAGAAGTGCATTTGCAAAATTCATGGAAACGTTGTAGAATAAACTAAATGCTTCAATTAACCCGCTGCGGCAAAAAAGCAGCAGCGAAGGAAAACATGGAGGATACCAAAATGAAAATCTTAGTTACTGGCGGTGCAGGCTATATTGGAAGCCACACCTGTGTGGAACTGCTGAACGCAGGCTATGACGTTGTTGTCATGGACAACCTTTACAATGCAAGCGAGAAAGCCATCGAGCGTGTAGAACAGATTACCGGAAAGAAAGTAACCTTCTACAAAACCGATATGCTGGACCGCGAAGGCGTAAAGAAAATTTTCGACAACGAGAAAATTGACGCTGTCATCCATTTCGCAGGCTTAAAAGCAGTCGGCGAGTCCGTACATAAACCGATTGAATATTATCACAACAACATGACCGGAACCCTGATTCTCTGCGATGAGATGAGAAACCACGGCGTAAAGAACATCATCTTCAGTTCTTCTGCAACCGTATACGGCAATCCGGCACAGATTCCGATCACCGAGGAGTGCCCGAAGGGAACCCCGACCAACCCATACGGCTGGACAAAAAGCATGCTCGAGCAGGTTCTGACCGACATCCACACCGCAGATCCAGAATGGAATGTTATCCTGCTTCGTTACTTCAACCCGATCGGAGCGCATAAGAGCGGCCTTATCGGAGAGGATCCGAAGGGCATCCCGAACAACCTGCTTCCGTATGTCGCACAGGTTGCCATCGGAAAACTCGAGTGCATCGGCGTTTTCGGTGATGACTACGATACTCCGGACGGAACTGGTGTCCGCGATTACATCCATGTTGTTGACCTGGCACGCGGCCATGTAAAAGCCATCCAGAAACTGGCTGACAACGAGGGCGTTTCCATTTACAACCTCGGAACCGGCAAAGGCTACAGCGTACTCGATGTGATCCACGCATTCGAGAAAGCATGCGGCCATCCGCTGAAATACGAAATCAAACCGCGCCGTGACGGTGATATCGCAACCTGCTACTCCAAATGCGACAAAGCAAAAGAGGAGCTTGGCTGGGAGGCTGAGTACGGCATCGAGGAGATGTGTGCCGATTCCTGGAACTGGCAGCAGAAGA
>OLSM01001936.1_pt1 | contig 14317 bp, 8 predicted proteins | sample 1672721 | NCBI WGS metagenome assembly OLSM01 (sample SAMEA3136717, study PRJEB25190) | human gut metagenome | reverse complement strand
TTTCTAAGCGGTGTAGGCCCCTTGGCTTTGCGTCGCTGCCTTTCAGCAGGTTTGCGGATTTTCATTTGTTTCGGTAAATTGAGACATAATCGAAATTATGTCCCAGCGATCCACGGATTCAGAGAGGGGAATCCTTTCATTTTATGTAAAAAAGGAGAGGAAAAGTCCCAATAGCACTTGATTTTTCGCACATACTGCTTTATGATGAAACTATCAGGAAGCAGTTGGAAATCGCTGTTTCGGAAAACTGGGACATAATTTCGATTCTGTCTCAGTTTTTTATTTTTTCTTAAAGTATCAGTTGCATTTTGTCTAAATACAGGGCATGTTCTTCCCAGGTGGAGACCAGATAAATACGGGTGGTTTCAATGGAACTGTGACCCAACACGTCGGCCAGCTTGACAATGTCCCGTTTGACCGCGTAAAAAGTGCGGGCAAACAGATGTCGGAAATTGTGTGGAAACACCTTTTCTTTACTCACTCCCGCACGGAGACAGATCCGCTTAAACGCGGCCCAGATCTCCTTCCGGTTCATTCCCCGCCCGGTCCGTGTAAGGAAAATTTCGCCGGAGCGGATGTGTTGCTCTTTGGCATAGTCCAACAGCGTCCGGCAGAGTTGTCGGGGCAGTAGAATGGTCCGCACTTTCCCTTTGAGGCGAATCACCGCCCGACCGCGCCGGGCGGATTCCACCGTAATATACCGCACTTCTGAGGCCCGCACGCCGGTAGCGCCCACACTCTGAAGTAGGAGGGCTATTTTTTGCTTTCCCTCCGCCAGGGCGGTCTCCACCAAATGTACATATTCCTGTTTCGACAACTCTTTTTCTGGCCGCTGGAAAGCGTTCCGCTGTATTTTTAGGGGCTTTACCCGGCATTCTTGCCAGTTTAAAAAGACAAGCAGGCCGTTCACCGCCGCCAGCATGGAGTTCACGCTGGCCGGGGCGTATTGGGCGGTTAAGCTCTCCTTGTACGCCAAAACGACATCCTTGTCCACCTGGTTATCTGGGGCTAAAAACGCAGCAAAGGTCCGCAGATCCCGGGCGTACTTCTCCAGGGTGGCGCGGCTGCGTTCCTCCTTTCTCAGATATGTCAGGTATCCCTCCACCTTTTCTCGCGTGAGCCTATGTGCCATGACTCCCACCTCCACAGTTGATTCCTACTATTATACCCACTGCACGGCAATTTCAGGAATACCAAGCCCTCCGTCCTTATGGGGACGGAGGGCTTTCGTATTGGAGTCAGGGAAGAAGGTGTGGTCCGGCCCCCGGTCCCACACCCTGCGCACCCGATCAAAAATAAAGTGAGCCCGGATTTCCCGGGCTCACCTTTTGGTTGTGTGATAGATTGTTTTCCAACTCGCAAGAAAGCCTATTCTACCGCATCGGTTTGAGATATTTGCGCCAGGGCTTTTTTAAACTGAAAACGGAACAAAATGGTGGTGAAGGTCACTGCGAAAAAGTCTGCGATCGGTTCCGCCATATACACTGCCATTGTCTGATTCTCCGTAAAAATATGCGGCATGAGATAGATGAGCGGGAGCAGCAGCACAAATTTTCGCATAACCGCCACGAGAATGGAGGCCTTGGCATATCCCAGGGAAGTGAAGGTCATTTGACATCCCATTTGGATCCCAAAGAGCAGCAAGCAGGCCAGGTAGATCCGAAGCGCAGTACTGGTATAGTCCAAAAGGACCGGGTCGGGTGTGAACATGCCGGCAAACACGCGTGGGCACAGCATAATAAATCCCCAGAGTAAGGTGGAATAGCAGAGGCTGGATTTCAGAAGAAGCTTAAAGGCCGCTTTTACCCGATTGGCGTTGTGGGCGCCGTAGTTGTAACTAATGATGGGTTGTGCGCCCTGGCCCAGACCTTGCAAGGGAAGCATGGCAAATTGCATTACGCTGGTTAAAATCGTCATGGCGCCTACGGCGATATCTCCGCCGTATTTCAGCAGCGAGGAATTGAAGCAAACAAAAATGATACTTTCGCTGGCCTGCATCATGAAGGTTGCCAGCCCCAGGGCCAAGCTGGGCAATATAATGTTGGGCTGCAGACCAAGACAGCTCTTCTTTATTTTCAAAATCGTCTTTTTTCCAAATAAAAATACCAGTACCCACGCACAGGAGACGGCTTGGGCGAAGATGGTCGCCAAAGCAGCGCCCTGGACGCCCAGATCCAGCGCGAAAATGAATATTGGGTCCAAAATTATGTTTAAAATGGCGCCGATGAGCACAGAAAACATACCGGTTTTGGCAAATCCCTGGGCCGTTATAAAAGCGTTCATGCCTAAGGTGAGCTGGACAAAGATGGTGCCCATGGCATAAATATTCATATAGCTTACCGCATAGGGAATCGTGTTGCCGCTGGCGCCGAACGCCATGAGGAGATTTCGATTCCACAAAAGCAGTACCGTTGTCAGGATGACAGATATGATGATTTGCAGGGTAAAGCAGTTTCCCAGCGTCTTTTCCGCGGATTCCGGGTTGCCGCTTCCCATAAAAATAGAGGCCCGGGGGGCGCCGCTCCCAACCAGGGCGGCGAAAGCCGCCACAATCATAATTAAAGGCAGGCAGACGCCCACACCGGTCAGGGCCATGGCCCCCACATCCTGTATATGCCCAATGTAAATACGGTCCACAATATTATAGAGCATGTTGATAATTTGCGCCGTAACCGTGGGTACGGCCAGCTTGAGCAGCAGCTTACCAATGGGCTCTTTCCCCAAAAAATCTTTGCGATCTCCCATATCACGTCTCTCCTATTCCCTGTGCTCGCGCAATACGCTCTCCCGCTCATTTCTTCAGTTGCTTTCCAACGTATTCCCATACCTGACCGAGTTGACGTTTCCTCACTGAAGAACCGAGTCTTTTTTATTTAATGGTGTCTAGTCAAAACTGCAGAAAAAAGAATTGGCCACGATAAGCCATTTTACACGGAATACCGGGCTTGTCAAGGCATCGCGCCAAGGTAAGGAGCCGATTTTCACTTTCAGTAAAAATCAGCTCCTCTCCCGTATTTTTCCTCTTTCCTTTGGCGCGTGACTTCATCACGTATTTGTTCTGTTCTCACAGTAAAATGACTGGATAAGCGTTTCCCTCGTCGGTTGCGCACCGCCCAATTGAAGGATAAGGCTTATATTTTTAGGAAGAAGGGGTATTCTCTTCACATAAAGCCAGTTGCGGTAACGCCAAATCAGAAGGAGCAAGCGCTTATGACAAATTCCATCTCCTACAATCTTCTGCCGAGATACCGGCAGCAACTCATTGCAGAAGAAAAATCCCCGGGAACGATTGCCAAATATCTCCGGGACGCCAGCGTTCTCATCGCCTTTTTGGACGGCAGGCCCGCCACCAAAGAGTCCCTGATTCTGTTTAAACAGCAGTTGATGGAGACCCGCGCTAAGAGCACGGTCAACGCCATGCTGGTGGCTGTCAACCACTTTTTATCCTTTGCGGGAAAGTCGGCCTGTCGGGTAAAACTGCTGAAAACACAGCGCTCTCTGTTTCGGGAAGACGGGCAGGTGCTCAGTCGGGAGGAGTACCTGCGCTTAGTATCGGCCGCGGAGGGTCTGGCAAGGCCGCGACTTGCCCTGCTGCTCCAAGCCATCTGCGCAACGGGAATCCGGGTCAGCGAGGTGCGGTATTTGACCGTGGAAGCCTCTCGAGCGGGCAAGGTGGAAATTTCTATGAAGGGAAAAATTCGCGTGATTCTCCTGCCGCCCAAGCTATGCCGAATGTTGTTACGGTACGCCAGGCAAAAAAAAATCGCCGCCGGCGAGATTTTCCTCACCAGGAGCGGAAAAAGCCTAGATCGACGGCAGATCTGGAAAGAGATGAAATCTCTCTGTAGGACGGCCGGGGTGGCTCCCTCCAAAGTATTTCCCCATAACTTACGGCATCTTTTTGCCCGCTGCTTTTATCACGCCTGCCGGGATCTCGTCAAGCTGGCCGACGTGCTGGGCCATAGCTCAGTGGAAACCACACGCATTTATTTGATCGAAACCGGCCGGGAGCACATCCGACATCTCAATCAGCTTCGATTACTTTGTTAGACAAAATCATCATTTCGTCGTAAAAACCACAGAGCCTTTCTTCCGATACCCCTCAGTATACATATCAATTTTAGCACAATAGAAGAATTGTAGCAAGTTTTTTCCCATTATAAACACAACAATTGGGCCGGAAAATAAACGTTTTTTCCGACCTTTTTTGGTGTTCCCATTTTCGGTTAGTTTTGTGGCGCATGGGGCCTGAGACGGCAATATTTTAACGCCAGAATCCGCGCACAGGAGACAAAATGATGATTTTGTCATTCTCAGCGGAACCCGGGTCTCTTTTCCAAAGAGGAATCTCGCAAACTCTTTTGAAGATGGAGGTGTAACAAATTGAACCGCCGTCCACAACAAGAATCCACCTTCTCCGCGCCCAAGCGGCCAAACCGTCAACCCATGGACCCGGGGCAGGTTCCAACGCTTACCGTGGGGATTGGGTCAGATGACGCCCCCTGCCGTAAGATGTTAGAGAGGGAGGTCTGCGCCGCCGCGACATGCAAGGGTATCACAACCCGCATCCTGTCCACCCCCTGTTGGGATTTGCTGGATGCCCTGTTTGCCTGCCGAAAAAAACCCGATCTTTTGATTTTTCACCAGAAAACCCTATCCCGCGCGATTGATCCTGTCGCCCGGGCCATCTGCCAACGGTACTGCCCGGTTCGTATTCTTTTCCTAGGCGGCAGAATTCCTGACGGAGACCGATCCCTCACCGCAGGAAGGCGGGGGGAGGCCGTCCTGGTTTACACCGCTTTGCGGCATATTGAGAATCAGCCTGTCCTTCGTCGTTATCTGAATCGCGACATGCAATGGCTTCTGAAGCACGGGGCCGGCTTAACGGCAGCGCTCTATGACCGCGCCGACCCAAGGGGGGGTGACGCGGCACAGTGAACGCAGGCGCACCAACGCCGATCTTGGGCGGCGAGGGTCCGAAAAGCCGCTGGCTGTCACGGAACTTTGTCACATGTAACGGTTGAATTTAATCCCCTGCCCTACTATAATAGAAAAATAAAGAGAGTATACGCGAATAGCTGAAATGGCAAACCGTTGGAAACGGCGGGACGCAAAGCTAGGGAGCTAACGCGGAAACGCTATGCCAGCCCGGCCGCCACATATTCGATCTTCATTTTGAGAGGAGAACGAATTATGGCATTGAATCGAAAGCGAGCATTGTCGCTGTTTTTGGCGCTGATCTTGACGCTGACCATGCTGCCCACCGCAGCGTTGGCCAGTGTTGCGGAAGATGCGTCCCCACCGCAGGACAATACGCAAAACGCTATGGATGCAATTCGTGAAACAGCAGAAACCCCAGACGCGCAGTTGCCTGGGGACGAACCCAAAAACGAGGTCTCGGAGGGGGATACGGCGGAAAGTTTACCGTCCACCAATGAGGAGGCTGAGACGACTGAGCCGGAGGCTCCTGCAACCGACAGCAACACAGACGACAGCAGCAGCGGCAGCGACGACAAGGACAACAGCAATACCGACAGCGTTCCCAGCGACAATCCCAGCGGCGATACGCGTCCTGGGGAGGATGACAGCAACGACCTCTCCGACACAACACCCATGGACGTGCAGGAACTGTACGATGCCGAGCCCCTCGATGAGGAGGGTGCGGCCATCTACACTGACCGATTAAACTTGTACCGTGGGACTGAAATGGAGAACGACAGTTTTCTGGCATATGTCACGGACGACGCGGATCTGCTGGTGATCGACAGCGCCCTAGCGGATTCTGAGGACTCTCCCGATTTTACCGTCACCGGCCAGGGCACGGGCAGCAACCGGATCGAACTTCGTACCGACTGCACTGTTTACCTGCGGGATGTGACGGTGCAAGACGTGGAGGACGGCCAGTCCGCCATCAGCATCGCCCCCGGGGTGGACGCCATCATCATCGTGGCGGGAGACTGTTCCCTGACGGGCGGCGACGGCGGCTGCGGCATCGCTGTGCCAACCGGCAGCAGCGTGACCATCCAGGGGGAGAGCGGCGGCGATCGCCTCTCCGCCACGGGCATGGGAAAGTGGGCCGCAGGGATCGGCTACTATGTAAAAGACGGAATCGGCAGCGGCGATATCACTATTGAGAACCTGGAAACGGTAATCGCCACGGGCGGCTGCTATGGTGAGGGCGTCAACGATGCCAATGGTCCCGAGGGCGGTCCCGCCATTGGGGGCGGGACCAGCTACCGGGAGTACAACAACACGTCGTCCATCAGCACCATTACGCTCAAAAATTGCGACAACGTGGAAGCCTATGGCGGCTCTAAGGCCGCGGGCATTGGCAGCGGCTTTTGGAACGCGGCGAATGTGGTAATTGAGGGTTGCACCGTCGAAGCGACAGGCGGCGCCACCGCGCCGGCCATTGGTACGGCCCGTAACACCTACGCCAGTCAAACCGCGGACGAACCCCTCACCTCCGCCGTAATCTCCAACATCCAGATTACGGATTCCATAATTACCGCTGAGGGCGGGTATTATGGCGCGGGCATCGGCAGCGGATATAGTGATCGGTCCCTGGGCGATTACTCCCGGGCGGCAAAGAAGAAACTGACCTTCGTCTCCATTGAGCTTGACGGTAACGCTAGCGTTACCGCCAGGGGCGGCAAGCTTGCCGCCGGCATCGGCGGAGGCTATAAGAACTACGGCGACAGCGTGACCATCGGCGACAGCTGCACCGTGTACGCCTATGCGGGCGAAAACGACGGCAATGGAATGAAGATCCCCTCGGGGATCGGCGCCGGCGCGGACGGCAGCGGTCTGTTTTCCGATGTGGGCGGCGATATTGCCATTGCCGACGGCGCGGAGGTCTACGCCTTCTCCTACGGGTATGAAGCCATAGAACCGCTGGCCAGCAAGTGGGCTGTCAGCCGGGAATTGGATGACACAGATACCTCTGCGTCCATTCTGCAGTGCCGCTTTCTCGTGACGGATACCTTCCGCGAAAACGCTATGGATAAGTATTCGGAAGAGATTGGCGTTCTCTCCTATGAGAAGGCCTATGAGGTCAGCATCTCCAACGGCGCTGCCCCCCTCACGGTGTATGTCCCCGCGGGCTACACCTGCGTAGCCGCCACTGTGGAACCCGGCGCCTATCAGGTGACGGTGAACGGTAAGACCCAGAGCAGCTTGGAGAGCATTGCCTACTCGGCCAAAACCGACGGCGCGGTCACGCAGAAAGAGTCCACCGCGTATGAGGGCGGCTCCCATGCCGAGGGGGGGCGTTACGCGGAATATGACCATTCCTATCAGCCGTACAACAGTAAAAGCGATACCGTTACCATCCAATACACCTTTGGCGATCCCTCCGCGAACTTTGTGGTAAGTTCCGGCGTCAACAGTTTTGACGCCGTGGCCTACCGCCCCTCCGTACTCCCCACCCAGTATACGGTCACCTATGCGTGGGACGGCGCCGTTCCTGAAACCGACGTCGCTCTGCCCTTCCCGGCCGTGGTTACAGCCGGCGGCATTCATACCCCTGACAGCCATTATGGGAAAGATTTTACCCTGTCAGGCGCCTATAACGGCGTGGCGGGCGCCTTTTCCTTCTCCGGCTGGGACCAGTCGGCGGCATTTACGGTGACGCAGGACACCCTAATTCACGGCACTTGGACCTTTACCCCCAGCGTGGTCGCCCCGACCACCGGCAGCGTAACCGGCCTTGTCTTCAACGACAGAAACCGGAACAGCATCTACCATCCTGACGAGGATGCCGTCCTTTCCGGCGTGACGGTCACCCTCTGGAAGCAAAGCGCGGACGGCAGCCAATCAGGCGCTTGGACTGACACAGGAAAGGCCGCCACCACCGGCGCAGACGGCAACTATCTCTTCTCAGCGCTGGAGCCCGGCGTTTATCAGGTCCGTCTCAACAGCCGTCCCAGCGGCATGAACCGGGACTGCAGCGTCGTAGATGCGGATGTCCAAGGCAACAAGTTCGCAAGCTCTTCCCAGGGCTACGAGACCGGTAAATTATCTGTTTTCGCCGGGGAGGAAACCCTGGCGAACGCTGGATTCTACTACCGTTCCAACAGCGGCGGCGGCAGTGGCGGCGGAAACAACAGCGGCGGCACGCCTACCACGATCACAGATCCCAACACGCCTTTGAGCGCGGAGCTGAACACCTCTGACCATTACGGTTATGTGATCGGCTATCCCGAGGACTATGAGACCGGCGAACCCACCGCTGATCTGAGCCGCCGGCCTGTGAAGCCTCAGGGTAATATCACCCGGGCCGAAGCCGCCACCATCTTCTTCCGCATGCTCACAGACGAATCCCGCGCCTCTTTCTGGGCGCAGGAGAACCGTTACAGCGACGTGTCCTCTGGGCAGTGGTTTAACGCCGCCATCTCCACCCTCTCCAACGCTGGCGTCATTGACGGGTATCCCGACGGGACCTTCCGCCCCAACAACAGCATCACCCGCGGGGAATTCGCTGCCCTGGCGGTACGCTTCTTTGAAGTCAGCTACACCGGCGAGGATCTTTTCACCGATCTCAGCGGCCATTGGGCGCAGGAGTATATTAACAAGGCCGGTCACGCCGGTCTGGTCAGCGGGTATCCTGACGGGACCTTCCTGCCCCAGAAGGACATCACTCGTGGGGAGGCCGTCACGCTGGTGAACCGCACCCTGGGCCGCACTCCCAACAAGGATCATTTCCTGGATGAGATGACCAAGTGGCCGGATAACGCGGACACCAGCGCTTGGTACTACGCTGATCTGCAGGAGGCCACCAACTCCCATGACTGTGACCAGGTTGCGGCCACGGAGACCGCTGAGGCCTATGAATCGTGGACCGAGATGCTGGAGACCCGCGACTGGGCCGCACTGGAACAGGCTTGGGCCGACGCCAACGCCTCTCCCAGCCCCGGCGATGTCATATCCTAAAATAATACAACACGTTTCCTATTTTACAAATTTAAACCGGTTCCTGTGCCACGCCTCCTATATCAGGCAGCATCTGGGGCCTGCAAGCAAGGAAAAGAAAGGAGTCCCGCTGATACGCGGGACTCCTTTCTTTGATTCCTCAGGTGGACAAGCGCCGCCGAATCGCCTGGGTCATCGCGCGGTATTCCCGCTCTGAAATTACATTGGCTTGATAAAGCGCTTGATTAAAGTATTTCAGCCATAATTCCCGCGCCACCTGCTCCTTACTGGTTTGCTTCCCCAAGTGATCACCTCTTTGTTACCAGTATGGTCATCTGGCGGTTCCTTCATTCCTCTCAAAAAGATAGTTTCCGTACAGGAGAAGATCCTCGGCTCCCCCCTGGCGTTCCCCCAAACTGGGTATACTAATGAAAGCGCGCCCTCTCTTACCCAATCATGGTGACGCCGGCCGGCAATAGCCAATCATTACAATTGTGATATCTCCATAAAATTGTATAATGGAGACAGGAAAAAACGAACTTTATGAGGTGAGCTATGGACATTCACACCTTACGCCAACAACTGAAAGTTAACTCCATCTATTCTCTCCCCTTGCGAGTCACCTTCTATGCCCGGGTCTCCAGCGAATCGGACGAGCAGCTCAACTCCCTGGGCAATCAGATCAGCTACTATCAGAACCTGATTCAAAAAAATGAGGCCTGGACCTACGTGGATGGTTACATCGATGAGGGTCTCTCCGCCGCCACCACCAAGAATCGGGAAAACTTCCATCGCATGGTGGAGGACGGCAAGGCGGGGCTTTTCGACCTGATTATTACCAAAGAGATCACCCGATTTGCCCGTAATACGTTGGATTCCATCCAGTACACCCGGGAACTGCTGGGGGCGGGCGTGGGCGTTTTCTTCCAGAACGACAACATCAACACCCTAGATGAGGACGCCGAACTACGGCTGACGATTATGTCCGGGATCGCCCAGGATGAGCTTCGCAAGCTTTCCTCTCGGGTGAAATTCGGGCACCAGCAGGCCATCAAAAATCACGTGGTGCTGGGCAACAACCGTATCTTTGGATATCAAAAGGACAGCGGCCGGTTGGTGATTGACGAGACGGAAGCGGCCATGGTGCGGGAGCTGTTTCAACTCTACGCCACGGGGGAATACAGCATGAAACAAATTGAAACCTTGTTCTGGCAAAAGGGCTACCGCAATCATAACGGCAATCAAATCTCCCATACCACCATGTCGGGCATAATTTCCAACCCCAAATATAAGGGGTACTATGTGGGGAACAAGGTGAAGGTTATCGACTTGTTTACCAAAAAGCAAAAATTCCTCCCGCCGGAGGAATGGGTCATGTTTAAGGATGACACGGGGCAGATTGTTCCCGCCTTGGTGGAGGAATCCCTTTGGGAGCAGGCCAACGCCGTCCTGAAAAAACGCAGCGAAGACGTGAAGGGACGGCAGGGGATCTGCAATCACGCCAACCTGCTGACAGGCAAGCTCTACTGTACCCACTGCGGCGCCGCTTACTACCGCCGGGAATCGGTGGACAGAACCGGCAAAAAGAACAGCAAGTGGGTATGCTCCGGAAAAATTAAGCACGGCGCCGACTCTTGTCCCTCTTTCGCCATCTACGAGGAGGAGCTGAAACCCATCCTGTTTTCCGTATTCCGGGAAACTGAGGTGAACGCTGAGGCGCTGATCGAAGAATATGTGGAACTGTACAAGTCTCTGGAGCAGAGCGGCGACCTGTCCAAGCGCATCGCGACTCAGGAGCGCGTCATCGAGACCGCAGAAAAGAAAAAACAGAAACTGCTCACTTTTAACGCCTTGGGAGAACTATCTGACAAAGACTTTCTCAGCATGAACAAGCAGTGCACCCAGGAGATCGACGCCGCCCGTCAGGCTCTCATGGAACTCACGGCCCAGCGGGATTCCACGGCTATGTTTAAAAGGCATCTGGACGCCATTCGTCGTGTGCTGCGCAACGCCCAGCGGGACGCCGACAAGGGGCTGGTCAGCCCGGAGTTTGTCTCTCAGTATATTGACAAGATTTTTGCAACGCCGGAAGGCGACGGATCTCTGCGCCTGCAAATTAAACTATTCACCGGAGAAACCACGGATCAATACTTGCAGCAGCTCAGAGAACGCGCCGTGCGCAGAGGGCCGCGCGCCGTATTTCGTTCGGGTCACACGTTCAAGAAGATGATTGAGTCCTACGAGAAAAACATCAAGGGCTAATCGGTCCTCCTTCCTCCCTTTTTAGCAAGGCCGCCGGGGTGAAAAATTGCCCCGGCGGCTCTTTTATTCCGTTCTGCCACTTGATACCTTGCGCATAATTTTGTGATTCTTCCCCAACAATATTTGACAGACAGCACCCCATCGCGTATAATATTACCATAGCAACTCTGAATTGATACTGCGAAGATCGCCGCATTCTATTTCAATGATTGGAGGATTTAGCATGGAATTTAAAAAAGCAACGATGGAAGATTTTGAGGTGGCATTCGACTACATCGTCAAACTGTGGACCTATAATACTTACGACAAGGATACCATCAGAAAAGTCTACGAAGAGGTTATTGAGGACGACAACAGTTTTGCCTTTTTCCTCATGGAAAATGGGGAGTACCATGGCTTTTGCCACGGCGACATTTTTAATACCTTCTGGATGTCCGGCCTGACCTGCTACGTCTCCAGTATCATCACAAACGAGGAGGACCGGGGGAAGGGATACGGCATCAAGCTGATGGACCACGCCATTGAGTATGCCAGAGAAAAAGGTTGCAAAGCTGTGACGCTGGATTCGGGACTTCCCCGGACTGAGGCCCACCGGTTTTATGAAAAATACGGCTTTGAAAAAAGCTGCTATGGATTTGAAATTGTTCTCTAAGATTGCCAGCAAAAATTGCCGCGGCGCTCCCACCGTTTGGGAAGCGCCGCAGCGTTTTTTCTATCGTTAACTGACGATCCGGTAGTACACCCGGGCCGTGAGGGCGTACACAATGCTGTACACCACCATAAAGGCCAACAGGGTCCCCACGGTACACAGGAGGGTCAGAGTGGTGTTAGCCACCCCAAAAAGGGTCAGGAGCAAGCCCACAAGTCGGAAGTCAAACGCCACATGGACCGCCGCCACCAACAGGGGCGCAAAGAATACCACCAGTACCTGACTATTCACCGAGCGTCGGATCTCCGCCTTATCCAGGCCGACCTTTTGCATAATCTGAAAGCGATTCCGGTCCTCATAGCCCTCGGTAATCTGCTTATAATAGATAATCAGGACCGTGGCCATGATAAATAGGAAGCCCAGGAAGATTCCTAAGAAGAAGAATCCGCCGTTTACCGTATAGATTTCTTCGGCGTTGGCCGCCCGGGAGTAGCAGGAGGCGCGCTCCCAAGAGCCCGTTGTTCCGTCAGGATCGGAAAGGTTCTCCATGGCCTTGGCTTCGTCAACGTTTTGGGTATCGCCTGCCATATCAAAGAGACCAAACCACATAACCGAGTTGGAATCCTCTCCCAGCGCCGCCTTCTGTCCCTGGTAGGTCTGGGTCAATACGCTCTCGTCGGCCACCACCAGGCAAACCTGATCCACAATGGACAAAGGCGCGCCCACGGCGGCTCTGGCCAGCGCCGGAAACTCCTCCAGCCGTTGGGCCACAGTAAAGGTCATTGCATTCGTCCCCGGGGCGTCAAATTGCAAGTGAATCGTGTCTTTCAGATCAGACCCCTTGGCATAGAGCAGGACTTGGGTTTCCGACAGCTGCGGCGCTTGGCCTCCGGTAAGTTTGGCGTAATCCCGGGCAGTTAACACGGAGACCTGGGTCTGCCTCCCCTGGCCGTCCGCCTTGCTGAGCGTCAGGGTGTCCCCCTGCTCCAGACCGGCAAACGAGAATACGGAATAGCCGTAAGCCGATTCTACCCGGCCGCCCTGCTGGGCAAGTCCCTGCGACATCCGGTCCAGCACCCCCTGGGGCTGAAATGAATTTACTTGGGACGGGTCATATCGGACCGAGAGGGTGAAATCCGCCGGATATTGGGCGTCCAGCATGTCCTCCGTCCCCAAAAACAGGGAGAGCGTTCCCGAAATCATGACCAGCACCATGGTGGAGAGAATACAAATGTTGGCTAGTCCCACCGCATTGCGCTTCATCCGGTAAAGCATGCCCGATAAGCCAATGAAATGCCTGGTTTGATAATAAAACTTTTTATTTTTCCGCAGTAACTTTAATATGGCGATGCTCACCGCGGTGAAGAGACAATAGGTGCCGATGATTACCAGAAAGACCGCCAAAAAGTAAAAGCCAAAGGCTTCGATGGCGTCCTGCACCCGTACGGCGATGAGATAGCCGGCCCCCAGGGTCACGATTCCCAAGGCGGAAAGCACGTAGCGCGTCTTGGGTTCCCGCTCGCCTACAGCCCCCTCCCGCATCATCTCCACCGGATTCTGCCCGTGGATCCGCTTCAGGTTGAACAGCAGGTTTATAAACAGGATGAGACCAAAGAGAATGCAGGTGGTCAGCATCCCTTCCCGGGAGACATAGAATCGGTACGGCAGATCCTCATACTGGGCCAGCCGGTACATCAGCGCGGTGATCCCCCGCTGAAAGAGCATGCCCAGCAGAATGCCGCCTACGATGCCCAGAAACGCCGTGTACAGCGTCTCCCAGGCCAGCACCTTGGCTATGTGCCGCTTTCCCATTCCCAGCACATGATATAACCCCAATTCCTTCTTCCGCTGCTTCATGAGAAAACTGTTGGTATAGAAGAGAAAGATAACCGAAAAGATCCCTACAATGACCGCCCCAAGCTGTAAAAAGACGGTCAGATAACTGTACCTGGTCATATCCGGCAGGTCGTTGGCCCCTACCAAAGTCATCAAGATGTAAAAGGAGCCGGCAGTCCCCATTATGGTGAGAATATAGGGCAGATAAAACTTTCCATTTTTTCTAAGATTCTGCCAGGCAAGCCGGGGGTAGAGACGCCTACTCATGATCCATGCCCCCCGTGGTCAGAAGGGTGAGGGTGTCGGAGATTTTTTGATACATCTCGTCCACGCTGTTCTTTCCCCGATAGATCTGGTGGAACACCTCTCCATCCTTAATAAACAGCACCCGGCGAGCGTGGCTGGCCGCCTTCACCGAGTGGGTCACCATCAGGATGGTCTGTCCCGCCCGGTTGATGTCCGCAAACAGCCGCAGCAGCTCGTCGGTGGAGCCGCTGTCCAGCGCGCCGGTAGGCTCGTCCGCCAGCAGCAGCTTCGGCTCCGTGATGATGGCGCGCGCCACCGCCGCCCGCTGCTTCTGGCCGCCGGACACCTCGTAGGGATACTTGTCCAGCAGCTCCAGGATGCCCAGCTGGCGGGCGATGGGATCCAGGCGGGCCT
>OLSM01001930.1_pt1 | contig 14364 bp, 17 predicted proteins | sample 1672721 | NCBI WGS metagenome assembly OLSM01 (sample SAMEA3136717, study PRJEB25190) | human gut metagenome | reverse complement strand
CCGCGTATTGAGCCGTTTGGAACAGGAAAAAGTTCGCGCTTTGGCGGACAGGCAGGATGATCTTCCTACGCTGATGAGCCTTTATACCGGTATGCGTTTGGGGGAAATCTGCGCGCTGAAATGGACGGATATTGACTGGGAAAATCGAACCATTGCCGTACGGCGCACGGTGCAGCGCGTGGCTCGGATGACGGGCACTGATCAAAAGACCATGCTGATGATCGGTCCGCCCAAATCCAATCGGTCGCATCGCGTATTGCCGGTTCCGGAATTTATTTTGGAGAAACTCGTTTGGCAAGTATATTATATGTTGTTATTTCTTTACTTATTTTATTTTAAATTTCATTTAAATTTTATAAATTTTGATGATTATGGTATAATTAGAATACAAACAAAGGAGATGTAGTATGGCCAAAAGAAAAGAAAAAATCATGCCATTTTTTAAATTTTTAGCAATTGCCATGGCAATTATTACAATTATAACATTGTGTTTATTTAAGTTTATCGATATATTGCCAGGAGAATACTTTTTAGTTTTATGTGTATTATTAGTTCTACTAGATATCGTATTTTCTTGTTTAATATTAGTAAGAAGAGGAGTAAAGAGAAGGGCAGTTGGAACTGTATTCTCGATTCTCTATATTATTTTGCTAGTATTAGTAATTATCTATGAATTAAATACAATTGGTTTCCTAAAAAAACTTGGTTTTACAGATTATAAAACGGAAAATTATAGTGTTCTTGCCTTAAAGGAAAGCTCTTATGAGGAATTACAAGATTTAGATAAAAAGACCATGGGAAGTTTAGAATTTACCTCTGATGGCCTAGAAGCAGCCAAAGAAAAAATTGAAAAAGATATCACCCCTGAATTTATTACTACAGATAATATTACCACATTAAAAGAATCATTTTTAGATGAAGATTATGATAGTATCTTAATTGAAAATTCGATGCTTGCTCTAATTAATGAAAGTGATAATACATTTATAGATCAATATAAAGTAATTTATGAATTTTCTATTGATGTGGAAACAGAGGATATTGCGAATGAAGTAGATATTACCAAAGATGCATTTAATATCTTTGTTTCTGGAATAGATACTTATGGTTCAGTAAGTAGTGTTTCTCGTAGTGACGTTAATATGGTAATAACAGTAAATCCAAATACTCATAAAGTTTTAATCACATCAATACCAAGAGATTATTATGTAACATTAGCAAGTAAAAATGCCAAGGATAAGCTAACACACGCGGGAATATATGGAATTGAAGAAAGTGTTGCAACGGTTGAGAACTTGCTAAACATAAAGATTAATTATTATGTAAAAGTAAACTTTACTTCTTTAATGGATATTGTGGATGCATTAGGAGGAGTAAATGTTTATTCTAAATATAGTTTTACAAGCAAAGATGGATATTATTATAACCAAGGATATAATAATGTTGATGGAAAAAAAGCCTTATCGTTTGTAAGAGAACGTTCTGCTTTTAGTGAAGGCGATCGTACTCGAGTAGAAAATCAAGCAGCGATGATTGAAGCGTTAATTAATAAAGCGATCAGTCCAACCATTATTACGAAGTATACAAGCTTATTAAGTGCTTTAGATGGTTCCTTTATTACTAATATAAACACTGAGGATTTAACCGATTTTATTAAAATGCAAATTGATGAAATGCCAGAGTGGACAATTGAAAACATTAGCTTAAATGGTAGTGATGCATTTGATTATACCTATTCATATGGAGGAACCAAACTATATGTAATGCTTCCAGATAACGAAACTGTTATCAATGCTACAACGAAAATCAATGAAATTTTAAAAGAGGAGTAATGTATCTCCTCTTTTAATAATTATATAAACGATATAAAGTAATTGATGGTTTATTAAATAATCGAAAACTAAAATCTTGAGTACCAATACCATTCGAAATATAAAGTTTCATTTGATTTACTTCATAATAATCATTAATATAAGTACTAGCACCATCTTTTTTAATAATACCGCCAATAAAAGGTATTTTTATTTGTCCACCAAGCGAATGTCCAGCTAAAACAATATTACTACTTTGAATATTATGGATAGAATCTGGTTCATGAACAAGAGTAATGGTAAAATAATTGTTTTCATATAAAGTATCAATATCTTTCGTATTCGTAAGTCCAACAAAATTAATAGGAACGGCACTATTATCATAAACAAGTTTAGAAGTATTATCTAATAAAAGAAAATGACTATCATTAAGAATGGTTTGATAAGCTTCTAAATATCTTTTATCATAATCACCAATAATTGCAAATTTAAAAAGACGTGCTTCCAATTTTTCTAAATAACGAGTTACTAAACGAACATCTTCATCACTAACAGAATCTGTATCAAATAAATCTCCAGTAAAAACAATCACATCTGGTTCCAATTTATTGATTTCTTCTACAATTTTATTTAAATCTTCCTCAAAAGTAGTTCTTCCATAATGCAAATCAGAAAAATGAACAATTTTAAATCCATTATAATTAGCATCCATTTCTTCATCTATGATAGCAACTTCTTTTACTATAAATCCACTGGTATTAATATATCTTGCATAAAGAAACAAAAGCACGAAAAGAATAATCAGAAAAAATAATATCTTAACACCTCTTCTAGGCTTAACTTTTACTTTTTTATCCATCATAATCACCCAACTAACGAAAGAAGTAATAGTAAAGTAACACACATACCATTATGAAACATATGAGCAAGATAAGAAGTATAAATATTATCGGTCTCATAAAAAGCTTTAGCAAAGAAAAATCCGAGTGTACTATAAGGAATTAAGTATAATAATTCTTGATAATCATAAGTAACAAAAAACGTTTGAATATGTGCTGCCCCAAACAAAAGAGCAGTTACAATTGCAAAAACATACCATTTAGAAAATGCTTTCTTAAAACTAGCCCGAAAAGTAATTTCTTCTACAAGAGGGCCTAAAAAAACCATGGAAATAAAACTACTAACTGGATAATCACCCAATAAATTACGATTTGCCTCTTCATTAACAGCGACTCCTCCAACAAAGCTAGAAATAAGAATATTGGCAATTAACATAGCTCCAAGACCAATAAGCCAATTTTTAACAGCAATTCCTACATATTCTTTTTTAAAATTCTTAAAATCATGAATTAATCTTTTATGATAAATGAATCCCATAACAATGAGCATAATAACATAAACAAGAAGTTGAAAAATCGTAGCGATTATAAAATTATCATGATAATAATAATCTCCAAAAAAATAAGAACATATCAAAGTAATAATAAAATAAAGTAAAATTGTTCCTAATCCTTTTAAAAATTCTAATATCCTTATTTGTATACTTTCCATATGATCAACCTTCTTCTTAAATAAATATAACACAAAACTCGGGAAAGATACAACATAATTAAAACTAATTTGACAAAATACGGATGTCCTTATTGATATTTCCAAAAAAATTCGGTATAATAATAAACAGATAGTAAAAGGAGGAATTTATTTATGAAGGAAGCAACTGGAGAATTAAACATGACAGTTGTTACTGTAGTTGCAATAGCAGCAGTAGCCGCATTCTTTTATGCCTTTGTTTGGCCAGGTATTCAAAGATCAATTGAGGCCAGTACTTATTGTTCCATGGCAACAGGATGCGACGAAAATTATCAGAATTGTCAATATACAGACGAAGATGGAGAAGAACATACAGATCTAGATTGCTCTAGTTATTACGCAGATTTACTAGATGAAGAGTAGCATGTTGTATTAAAATTGGAGGTAGAAAGAAATGAAAGAGGCAACAGGGGAACTTAATTTAACCGTAATCGTTGTAATTATAGTGGCTTTGTTGTCCCTTTTTTTCTTTTCTGTTCTTTGGCCAACGATTCAAAGCAACTTTGCGCAAAATACAAGGTGTGATGAAGCAATTTGTCCAAAAGAAGGAACGATTCCTCAAAATGGTGAAGCAACTTGTACTTATCGTGATAGTAATGGCACCTTGCATGATATTACATGCGCTTGGAAAGGTTAATTGAGGTGGTAAAATGAAAGAGGCAATAGGTGGCTTTTCTTTATTTAACATTGTAATTGTCTTTGTTTTACTTTTTGCAGGTTATATTAGTTTATCAATTAATTATTCTAAGGCATATAATGTTAAAAATGAAATTTTAAATATTATCAGAAATCAGGGCGGAGTATGTACATCAAGTACAAGAGATAATACAAACTGTTATAATTTTGCTGAACAAATAACTGACTATTTTAGAGAAGCAAATTATCGAAGTACTGGTAGTTGCGATGATGGTTGGGTCGGTTACAATAGAGAAGGATTAATCGATAATAATAATCCAGCTTTTTGTGTCACCGCTGTAAGAGCAAATTCTAATTCAGAATTACCAAATGCCCTATATTATCAAGTAAAAGTATTTTATCAATTAGATTTACCGGTAATTAATAGTTTATTTGAATTTAGTATTTATGGCGAAACAGCAAGAATATATGATCCAAATGAATGTAAAGTAGAAGCAACCCAATATCCTTGGTGTACAAGTGGGGTGAGCTCATGAGACAGACAATTGGAGGTACATGGCTCTTACAATTGATGGTTTTATTTATTCTATTATTTGTAGGATTTATTGTTTTAACACTGAATTATTCGCGAACAGTGAGAATTAAAAATGAAATGATTGATATGTTTGAAAAATATGAAGGGCTAAATGATGCATCAATTGAACTAGTAAATAACTATTTAGTATATACTGGTTATGATGTAGAAGGAGTATGTGTTTCGGATGAAGATGATGAAACCGGAGTATATGGTGCCAGAGATTTATCAAGTACTAGTTTAGAACCTGCTCGCAGAGGGGTAGACTATTATTATTGTGTAAAAAAATATCGTGGTGCCAATACAACAAATTATTATCAAATTACGATATTTTATAAATTTAACTTACCAATTATTGGTGACACTTCTAGCTTCACAATTAAAGGAACAACCAGCAATTTTCAATCAAATGACAATAATAAGTATGAAGATACGATAAATAATTAGAAAGAGGGGACAACATGAATGTAATTGTATCAAATAAATATCAAAATATGTTAGCTACATTAGATATTGATGTGATAAAAAGTATTAATGGAGAATTTGAAGTAGAAGAATTAGCAAGTATTTTTACTAATTTCTATTTTAATAAAATGATTATTGATATTACAGCAATTAAAGGATACCAAAATATTAAAAATATTCAAAAGCTATCTGTTAACTTTGATCCTAGTAAATTAATTTTATTATTGGATGATTCAGCCATGGTAAATAGTGGAGGATATTTATCTGGACTTGTTTCCATGGGAATCTATAATTTTACCAGAAATATCAATGCTATCAAATTTTTAATTGACAATCCTAACTCTTATAAAGATGTAGCTCAATATCATAATTTAAATGGTACCAATAATAATGAAGTATTAGAATATGATACCTTTACTGGAACTGGCAGTGGAGGATTAAGAATTGTTGGTTTCAAAAATGTAACTGCTCATGCTGGATCTACCACATTAGTCTATATGTTAAAAAGACATTTAGAAGTAGCTTATAACGTTGTAGCAATTGAAGTAGATAATGAAGACTTTAAGTACTTTAACGATAAAAGTCTAAAATCAACCACTTCTCTTGATCTAGCCTTTAATATTGCTAATAATCCTGAAGCAGAAGTCATACTAGTAGACTTAAACGATTCTAATCAAACTAATTTATGTAATGATATTATTTATTTAATTGAGCCAGGATTAATCAAATTAAATAAATTAATTCGTCAAGATAGGGAAGCATTTGAAAAATTAAAAGATAAAAAAATTGTTTTAAATAAAAGCGTATTAAACAACAAAGATATTAATGATTTTGAACATGAATCAAATAGTAAAGTATTCTTTAATATCCCTTATTTAGATGATAAAAAAGAGCATGAACAAATCCTAGATGACTTTTTAGTGGCATTAGGTTTTTCAAGATTAAACAGTAGCAGTTCTGGAAAAGCCAAATTATTTAACATTTTTAAATAGTTACTTAACATAAGTAGCTATTTTTTAGTTTTAAAAAAGAAACTTTATTGATATAATAGTAAGTAAGTGAGGCATATCATATGAAGAAAATTAGTTTAGCTATATTAGGAGTTGTTTTAATTGGTATCACAACACTTACAGTTTATACATTAACCCATCAACATATAGAAGGGGCAAGAGAAATTATTAAAACAAAAAGCATTGAAAAAGCCTCTAGTAATATGACTGAGGCTGAATTAAGTGAAATATATAATATCCAGTTAAATGGCAAAAGACACAAACTAAAAACAAATTATCGCTTAGTAACAGAAGAAGAAACAACAAAAATAAATCTAACGCTTTATTTAGATGGCTTTGAAATCAAAACAGTAGATCTATTAAATAATTTAGAAGTGGAAAATATGGAAGAAGCCTTAGGGGAAGAAAGCGATAATGTTGATTTAATAATTGAAACGGAAGACTTACAAATTATAAATGATGATTATATACTTGTAAGTATTGATTCAAATATAGAAGGCTGGAAAGAAGAATACTTTTTATGGGCATATGACGGCGAAGTACTATTAGAAAATATCTTAGTTCAAAGTGAAAATACTACTTATATAAGTCCAAATGAAGACGAAGAGTTAACTTGTTTTTATGATGAAGAACAGCAAGTATTAGCGAAAGTAGAAGATAATGTCATATATGCTTTAGAAGAAAAAGAAGATGATGAAAAGTTAGCGTTAGAAGAATATAGTTATACAATAAAAAATGGTGAAGTAGAAAAAGAACTTTTAAATACTTATGAAGTAGAGAAAAAAGAGCAATAAAAAAAGCCCTTGAAGGGCTAACTCACAAATAAAAACATTTATTGTTTGAATTAGTAGAATTTGATATTAGTTAAGTAAAGGAAGTATATCAAAGAATGGAAAAGAATATTCAAACAAATTAAATGTTCGAGAATGTATACTACAACAAAATAAGTAACTTGTCAAGAAAAAATTGCAAAAAAATGCAATTTTTTTAAATATGTTGAGTTGGTGTCGAATTTAGTCGAACACTTTTTCTTGCTTTTTTTATAGTAACATTCATAATAGATAATCGTTATCTAACTGGTGGTAGCGCCTGCTTCATTTTGTAAGTAGTTAAACTACTTGAATTTTTCAGGGGGTTTAATCGAAAGCGGGTGATGTAAGTGAGTGATACGAAATTATTGCTTATTATAATAATTATGCTCATTTCTATTATTAGAGAAGAACATAAAAAAAGTCGCTAGCCCAAAGGCATAGCGCTATTGCATAAGTGCAGGCGCTATCCACTAAGTGGATAACACTTACATATTTAATATAACATATTTTCAAATACTAAACAAGATCAAGTTTTCTTTAAATTCATAAGAATACCTAAAAACATAAAATAAACAATAATATTTGTTCCGCCATAACTAACAAAAGGAAGAGGAAGACCAATAATCGGTAAAAGCCCCAGATTCATACCAATATTTTGGATCTGTGCAAAAATAAACATCATGAAAAAGCCAGCGATAAATAATTGATAAGTTTTTTTCTTCGTTTTAAATAAAGAAAGTAAGAAATAAAAATCGAGGATGAAAAAACAAATTAAAATGAGAATAAAACTAATAATACCCAGATTACTAATGGAATAAGCAATGATAAAATCGGTTGGTGCCTCAGGAATATATACTCCATGACTTCTAGAAAAGAAAGAAGAGGTTCCAATTGAAATTAAAGCTCGATTTAATTGAAAAGAATCTTGATTAACGAATGTTAAAAGTCGGTCTACACGGTAAAAAAAGGAAGTACCAATGAGATTAATTAATAAATCTTGATTAAAATAATATAAATAGCCAAAAATACCAAGAAAAAGAATAACAATAATTCCTAAAATGAGATACCATTTAAAATTTATTTTATATACCAAAATCATACCAAGCATGATTAAAAAATAAATAATAATTGCCCCTGTATCTGGCTCTAAAAATACAAATAAGAGGGAATAAGTGTAATAAATAGTGCTTTTAAAATAACCTTAAATTCTTGCTTCATAGTTCCTTTTTTAGAATTAGCAAGCACTTTACTTAAATATAATGCTAAAGTAAACTTCATAAGTTCACTCGGCTGGATTGAAAAATAATGAAAATGAAACCAAGCCTTCGACCCATTAATGGTAGTACCAAAAAATAGAACCAAAATAAGAAGACTGACATTAATAAGGTAAAGTATTTTTGCGTAACGAAAAAATATATTTGGCTTTAAAATAGTAAAAATAATAAGCACAATAAAACCAATCCCAAACCACAAAGCTTGTTTGAATAAATAATTTTCATACCCATCCTCTAAACTAACATAATACATATTCATAAGAGAAATAGTAATAAGAATTAAAATAGGTATGAATAAAAAGAGTTTATCTAACACTATTTTCTTTTTCATAATATTAGTATGTTTCAAAAGATTGTTTTTATCATAAAATGTAATAGAGGTGTTCTAAAATGAAAAAAGATTTACCAAGAGTTTATGCAAATCCTATTGATAAAGAAATAAGAAACAATAGTGATATCTATTATGGAAAGAGTAATGAAACAAGAAGTGATAAAACTGTAAATGTATATGAAAAAATTAATCAGATTTTTGCTTCTCCTCATCATGTGTATAAAAGTAATGTTTTAGTAAAAACTAAAAATGGCGAAATAAGAACGACAATTGTCGGAAAATCTGGTAATTATCTTTTAACATTAAATGGGGAAAGAATCAACATGCTAGAAATTAATGATATTGAAAGAATTTGAACGTTTGTTTGTGCTAATTTGACAAATAAGACCGATTATGGTAAAATAATTATCACTTCGCGTTATTAGGAGGAAGTATTTAGATGAAAAATGTATGTATTAAAATGGCCATGGTTGTTTTAATTACAAGTAGTTTAATTATAGGATATAAGGAAAAGAATGAAGAGAAAACATTAACAGAACATATTATAGTAAACAACGTCTTATATCGAAGTGATACCCCAATTAATCGGTATGCATTAGAAGAAATTTTAGAAAAAGAGCAAGCAGAAGAAGAAAAAATAGTATATGAAGGCCTAACTTTAGAAGAATTAGGATTAAAAATTGATAATGTCCTAAATTCAACATTAGAAGGTTATGGAACAGCGATTGCTTCTTTAGCTCTAGAAAAAGGAGTAGACCCTGTAGTAGCAGCTTCCATCATTTTAGTGGAAACCGGATGTAAATGGACATGTAGTTCTTTAGTAAGAAACGCGAATAATGTTGGTGGAATGAAAGCTAGTAGTGGTCGTTATGCGTCTTTTGCCACCCTAGAAGCTGGATTAGAAGCATTTATCAATAATTTAGCCAATAATTATTATGCCAAAGGCCTAACTACTCCAGAGGCAATCAATACAAAATATGCTGCCAATCCCAATTGGCATAACGATGTTTACTATTATGTAGAAGCAATTATGAACAGTTAATTGCTTTTTCTTTGATTTTAGAATATAATTAAATTAGGTGATAGAAGTGATAGAAAATAAAAAAGTATTCATATTAGGGATGGCTAGAAGTGGCTATGAAGTTGCCAAGTTATTAAGTGGTAAAAATAATACAATTATTATAACGGATCAAAAAGATCAAGAGGAAGAAAAAATAAAAGAATTAGAAGCATTAGGCATAACTTTCATAAAAACTGGTGAACCAGAAAGTTTATTAGATGAAAGTTTTGATGTTTTAATTAAGAATCCTGCCGTTTTTCCATATCATCCTTGTGTAGAAAAAGCAAAAGATTTAAACATACCGGTTGTAAATGAAATGGAAGTAGCATACCACTACATCAACAAACCTGTAACAATCATCGGAGTAACAGGAAGTAACGGAAAAACTACGACAGTAACTTTAATTTATGAAGTATTAAAGCGTGCTTTAGTACCTGTAAAATTAGGTGGTAACATTGGAACTCCTTTATCTGCCATTGTAGGTACTCTTCAGGATCATGATATTTTACTCCTTGAAATATCTGATCATCAATTAATTGATATGGTTGATTTTAAAACCAACATAAGTGTACTAACCAATCTTTGCCCAACTCATTTAGATTATCATGGCTCTTATGAAAATTATAAAAGTGTAAAGAAAAAAATATTTAATCATCATACAAAAGAAGACATTGCTATTTTAAATGCGGCTAACTATGATTCTTTAGAATTAACAAAAGACATTCCATCAACGAAATATTATTTTAATAACGATGAAAATTATATCGCCGATGGAAAAATATATATAGATAAAAAAGAAGTAATCGACACAAGTGATATTTTAATCAAAGGAACTCACAATTATGAAAATATTTTAGCAACTTATTTGGTAGCAAAAGAGTTAAAAGTGGATTTTCAATATGTAAATGAAGTCCTAAAAGAATTTAAGGGCGTAGAGCATCGAATTGAATATGTAAATACAGTTCATGGTGTTACCTATTACAATGATTCTAAATCAACGAATCCAACGGCCACAATAACGGCACTTAAAAGTTTTGAAGGAAATATTCATCTTATTTTAGGCGGAATGGAAAGAAGTCAAGATTTCCATGATTTAACTCCTTACTTATCCAAAGTAAAATGTATCTATGCAATAGGAGAAACCAGAAAAAGAATTATGGATTTTGCCAAAGAAAATAAGGTAGAAGCCTATGATTTTACAACTCTAAAAGAAGCAATGAAAAAAATAGAAGAAAAAGTAAAACCTGGTGATATTGTTTTATTATCTCCTGCCTCTGCCTCTTGGGACCAATATCTAAAATTTGAAGATAGAGGAGACGAATTTAAAAACATTGTAAATCATTTAGAAAGTGTGTAATATGAGAATTGCTTATAGCTTTCCTAGTACTCTAAAAGAGCTGGAAAGCAAGATCGAAAAAATAAAAGAACAGGGCTTTGATGCCATTCAAATTCCGCCTATCGAACCATTAAAAGAAGAAGATACTACGGTTTGGTGGAAAGCTTATCAACCAATTTCCTTTCAAATAGGAAATGCTTATGGAACCAAAGAAGAATTAATTAGATTATGTAAAGAATGTGAGAAAATTGGCCTTCGGGTATACGCTGATGCCATCATTAACCATATGGGAGGAGATAATTTGCATCCTTTAATTCCCAGTGAAAAAGTAGATCCTAATTTAAGAAATCATCCAGAGTATTGGAAAGAACCAATAAATGTAACTGACTGGAAAAATAGGAAAGATGTCATCCATCATTGTATGGGCTTACCCGGCCTAAATGTTTATAACCAAGATGTGGAGGATATGATTGTCGATTTTTTAAACAAACTAATTGACTGTGGAGTAACAGGATTCCGTTTTGATGCCGCCAAATCAATTGGCCTTCCAAGTGAAGGATACCGTTTTTGGCCTAATTTAATTTATCGCTTAAAAAAGTATGGTATGTTCTTATATGGGGAAGTAATATTTGAAGAAAACCCTAAAATTATTGATGAATATGCTAAATATATGTATGTTTTAGGCAATTATGATGGTTCCAATAGACAAGAAATGGTAAAATTCATTGAAACTCATGACACTTATTTAAGTGAGGATGCCTTAGGATACAGCAAAAACTGGAGTACGGATAAAGTAATCAATGATTATTGTACTATATCCCAATATTATGACAATACTTTATTTTATATTAGACCCAATGATACTACCTGGCTTGATGGAAGAATTAAAAAAACACATGAACTAGCTAGAGTAAGAAGAAAGTAAAAATTTGACAAGAAGAGAAGGCCATGCTATAATATTCCCTAATTTAAGGGGATTTTTTTAAATAAAGAGGGGGATATTATGAGTAAAAAATTACAAACAATTTATGAATATTTACATGAATATTCCGAAGAAGAAATTAATTTTGCCTTAAACGAGCTATCTGTAGAAGAAAAAGCGTTAATAGAAAAAAGATATGGGTGTGATCTTGATAATCCAGTATCAAGCACCAATTGGAGCAAAATAGATAGTAAGGAGTTCTATGGCAAATTAATTCCTAAAATCAAAAGAATGCTATCAAAAAAAGAGAAGGAAACGGAACCTTCTAATGAAACGGTTATAGTATCAGAACCAACCAAAATAGAAGAAAAAAAGGATATTTCCATGTTATTTTATTTATTAAGAAACGGGAAAAATAACAGAGAAATTTGTGAGATACTACATATGGAACCAAAAGAATTATACGAAGAACTATTAAAACTAAAAAACGATGGAATAAGATTTTCCAAAAAATATTATTCAGATGGTTCTATAAAATATAAAAATGTTTCAAGTATCCAAGAATTAAATAATTATAAAATTACTAATCAAAATAGAACTATTATTACTGATATGAATGAAAATAGTATGAAAGTACTACTAATATCTGATCTTCATTTAGGAAATGAAAAAGAAAGATTGGATTTAATTAATCGGGCTTTTAACTATTGTATTAAAAATAGAATTCATATCATTTTATGTGGAGGAGATTTGATTGATGGTGCTTTTACACAAGGGAGACAAAAAATAACCAATATATATAAACAAATCGAATATTTTATCAAAAATTATCCTTATGATAAAAATATATTAACCTTTAGTGTAGGTGGAGATCATGATTTAAGTGCCCTTACTTATGCTTCAGTTGATTTAATAGAAGTATGCAACAATTATCGTCATGATATCATCATTGGTGGCTATAATAATACTCAAATAAATTTAAAGAATGATAAAATTCATTTATATCATCATATTGGATCCGGAACAATGAGAAAAACAGATGCTCCCATCATATTACATGGTCATTCGCATAGATATTCAACGGAAATGAGAAATAATGCTTTAAATATTACCATTCCTACCTTATCTGATATAAACGAGCTAATGCCTAGTGCCTTAGAATTAGATTTAGAATTTAGTAATGGCTATATCACAAATTCTTTAATAAAACACATTCATTTTGGCTCATCAGATGTAATTTTAAGTGAAGCAGCTTTTGATATGTTAAAAAGAAGGACAATGAATGAAGAAGAAATTAAAAATACGGAATTATATAGACAAGATTTAAGTTTTTCGATGACTTTAAAAAGAACACTTCCATCTTTATCCCAAATAGATAAATTTAATAAAAGATATGGCTTAAAGTAAAGGATCAAAACCTTTACTTTTTTAATGATTTTTGTTATACTAACCCATAGGTGATAACATGCTTGTATGTGGAAAAAATGTGTTAAAAGAAACCCCAACCAATAAAATTCATAAAGTTTATTTAAAAGAAGGCTTTAAAGACCAAGAAATTCTAACTTACTTAAAAGAAAATAAAATAAAATATGAATTTGCTCCCGAATTTCGTTTAAATAAAATGGTGAGTGAACATCATCAAGGAGTAGTAATTGACATAGATGATTATAATTATTATAAATTAGAAGATGTATTAGAGGAAAACTTCTTAGTATGCTTAGATCATTTAGAAGACCCTCATAATTTAGGAGCAATTATTCGTACTTGTGAATGTGCTGGCATTAAAGGAATCATTATCCCCAAAGATCGTAGTGTTCGGGTCAATGAAACAGTTATGAAAATAAGTGCCGGTGCAATTAACAATGTTAAAATAGTTCTAGTAAATAATATTAGTGATGCCCTAAAAAAACTCCAAAAGAATTTATTTTTTGTTTATACTGCAGATATGGACGGAACTGATTATCGTCATGTTGATTATGCTGATAAAAAAGTGCTTGTAATTGGTGCGGAAGGTAGTGGCGTTAGCAACATTGTTAGAAAAGTAAGTGATGAAATTATAAGTATTCCCATGTATGGAAAAATCAATAGCTTAAATGCCAGTGTATCAGCCGCTATTTTAATTTATGGTATGATGAAGGAGTAAAAATGGAAGACGAAGAATTAATTAAATTAGCTCTGGAAAATAATGAAGAAGCCAAGAATAAAATTGTGGAAAAATATCGATATATTATTGATATCTTATTAAAAAAATATCGCAATGTAGCAAGAGAACTAGGAATTGATAAACACGAATTAGAGCAAGAAGCTTTATATGCTTTTAGTGATGCTCTTCATTCTTTTAAAGAAGAAAAGAATGTGAAATTATCAACTTTTATTACCGTCTGTGTAGATCGCCGAATCAAAAAAGTTATTAGAAAATATAATGGTGAAAAAGCGAAACTCTTAAATTCTTTTTATTCCCTTGATTATGATTATGAAGAGGGCATGACCCTAAAAGATATGATTAGTGATGAAAAAACAGATCCCTTATATAATTTAACATT
>OLSM01001909.1_pt1 | contig 14454 bp, 13 predicted proteins | sample 1672721 | NCBI WGS metagenome assembly OLSM01 (sample SAMEA3136717, study PRJEB25190) | human gut metagenome | reverse complement strand
CGCCTGTATCCCTCCCGTTTACATTTCTTCCAGCATTTCGCGGACTCTCAGAAAGCCTGTTTCCCCGCTGTTGTATACAGGAACCTTTGTATCCTTAAGAAACGGCGCCAGCGCGGACATGGACAGCTGCGCCATCACGATACAGTCCACATCCTCCGACAGCTTATCTATCGCATCCACCAGGATTTCATTGTGCCGCTCAATGTTTCCCTTCGAGTATTCTTCAAAGGCTTCACTGCACAAAAGAGTTTTTCTTTCGATTTCCGCACCGGCTTCTGCTGCCGCTATGTCTAACAGTCTTTCCGAGGACGGAACCGTGGTTGCCAGCGTTGCCAGCAGGCCGATTTTTTTTCCTGTGCGCACCGCTTTTTCCATCATGGGACGGAAAATCTGCGCAATCGGCGTGTTCACAAGCGGCCTTCCCAGTTCGGCTGCATAATTAAAGGTAGAGCATGCCAGAAGGATCAAATCCACACCGGCCTCCTCCAGATTATGGGCATACTGGGCAAATTTGAAATAATTCACTTTCATAAAAAAAGAATATATTTTTTGTGTGGATTTGTCTGTGTAGTTGTACTTCTGGTAGTATTTATTATTGGCAGAAGTTACGCAAGATATCATGTAACAGAATTTATTCCACTTTTAAACGGAACAATTAACTATGACTTAGCCGATTTAAATGCCATAGCAGTCTATATTGAGGAAGGAGATGACTACTCTAAAAGTGATACTATTCCCTCAAATGGATATATTTTTAATCAAGAGGCCAGTTATTATACAGTTAATGGTGAAGAAGATGCTAGTATTATAGTTAGTTATGATGTCAATACCCAAAGTTTAAGTGTATCCCCATTAACAACACAAGGTACTAAATGTTATTTGTATTTTGATGAACATATATTAGCTAAAGACACAATTTTAGCGAATAAAACGATATCTGATGCAAGAAGTGGAGCTATTACGGGAACATTATCAACTGATACAACAGGAACAATATACCGGGTAGCAGATGATGATGGTGATAGTTATGTATTTGCCGGAGCACCAACTGATAACTGGGTATCATTTGCAGGATACTACTGGCGAATTATTCGAATTAATGGAGATGGCTCTATCAGACTAATCTATAACGGAATCAGTACGGCAACAACTGGTTCAGGAACTATGATTAGTAGTTCCCAAGCATTTAATAGTTTATATGATGATAATGCTTATGTAGGATATATGTATGGAAGTACAGGGGCAAGTAGTTATGCATCAACTCATACTAATACAAATAATAGTTCCATTAAAACTGTTGTAGATAAATGGTATCGAGATAACCTATTACAATATGCCCAATATATCAGTACAGAAGCTGGATTTTGTGGAGATAGAGAAATGGTAAGTGGTTATTCAGGATACGGAACCTTAGGGTATGGATCGAATAACACAGTATATGCACCAACAAGTAGATTTTTGAATACAAGTTGGATTAACTTAGGAACACAAAATCCAACATTAAAATGTAGTCAAAGTAATGATTTATATATGGTAAGTGGAAGTAGTAAAGGGAATCATGTCTTAACGTATCCAATTGGACTAATTACCGCCGATGAAGTAGTATTAGTAGGAGGATTTGGAGGAACCTCAAATAATAGTTATTACCTTTATAATAATGCAAATTACTGGACGATGTCTCCACTTAGCTATAATGCTGTGAACGGCAGCGCTATCGTGTTCCTTGTGTGGTCGTCTGGCAGCCTCTCTAGTGGCGGCAGCGTGAATTGGACTGGGTCCGGTGTGCGTCCAGTCATCAATTTGTCAGTTGATGTGACCATTTCTTCGGGTGATGGCATTAGTTCTAATCCTTATGTGATTTCTTAAGAGCTAGTGCTCTTTTTCTTTTTTTTAAATTTCATTCATTTATTAAAGACAAATTTAGAATAATATGTTAAAATATTTTTAGTTATCTAATAATTTATAAAGAGGTGTAGCATAAATGGCAAAGGTAATATCATTAGTTAATCAAAAAGGTGGAGTTGGGAAGACTACCACTAGCATCAATTTAGCTGCTGCTTTGGGTGTAGAAGGTAAAAAAACCCTTTTAATTGATTTAGATCCCCAAAGAAATGCTACGACTGGACTAGGACTTTCTAATGGTGATTATGAGCATGATGTTTATGAAGTTATGGCCGGAGTGTGCAGTATTAAGAGTGCTATAAAAAAAACGAAATTTAAGAATTTATCTATTTTACCATCTACCATTAATTTAGCAGGTGTAGATGTAGAATTTGTTAAAAAAATGTTAGAAGATCCAGAGTTTAGGCAAAATGAACAATTAAGAAAAGCAATCGAAGAAATTAGAGATAGCTATGATTATATTATCATTGATTGTCAACCAGCTTTGGGGCTTGCAACAATGAATGCACTAGTCGCAAGTGATTCGGTAATCATTCCTGTTCAATGTGAATTCTTTGCACTTGAGGGAATTACGCAACTACTAAATTCCATTATTATGGTACAATCAAGTATGAATCCAACTTTACGAATAGAGGGAGTTCTTTTAACAATGCTTGATGGTAGAACGATTATTGGTTTGGAAGTTATTGAGGAAGTTCGTAAATACTTTAAAGATAAAGTATTTAATACGATTATTCCGAGATTAGTAAGATTAGTAGAAGCTCCAAGTCATGGGAAACCAATCAATGAATATGATCCAAAAAGTAAAGCGACAATGGCATATGCCAATTTAGCAAAGGAAGTGATCAGTCGTGACGGAAACTAGAAAAAAAGCTTTAGGAAAGGGATTAGAACAATTATTTTCAAATGAAGTCATTAATTTTGATCATTTTGAAAAAGAAATTGTAGATGAAGGAAAAAATAGTGGTGGAATTGTAGAAATTCCACTTGATGAAATTAGAAGCAATCCTTATCAACCAAGAGTGATTTTTGATAGTGAAGCATTAGAAGAGCTTGCTAATTCTATTAAAGAACATGGTGTTATTCAACCTATTATTGTAAAAAAAGGAATTAAAGGATTTGAGTTAGTAGCAGGTGAACGTAGAACTCGGGCTGCCAAACTAGCTGGACTTAAAAATATTCCGGCGATAATTAAAGAATTTAACGATGTAGAAATGATGGAAATCGCTCTTATTGAAAATATTGAGCGTGAAAATTTAAATCCAATTGAAGAGGCAAAAGCTTATGAGAATATTTTAAAGATTAACAATATTACACAAGAAGAACTCGCTCGTAAATTCTCTAAAAGTAGAAGTTATATTACGAATATGCTTGGCTTACTAACTTTACCTGATATGGTTATCAAGCTTGTTGAATCAAAAGAGTTATCTATGGGACATGCAAGAAGTTTAAGTAAACTTGAGGATCCTCGTAAAATAGAGGAATTAGCACTTAGAATTGTTCGTGATGATTTAAGTGTTCGTGATACTGAAAAATTGATTCAATCTCTTGATTTACCAAAGAAACATACGATTAGTAGAAATAATAATTTTGATATTCGCTATAGTATTTATGAAAATTTATGTCGGGAAAAATTAGGAGTAAAAGTTAAGATCAATAATAAAAAGATAGAAATTCCTTATAAAGATGAAGAAGAGTTAGCAAGAATATTAGAAGAATTAAATATTAATATTGAAGGAGAGTAGAATGGAATTTTTAGAAAAAGCAATTGATGTTATTATGACAAAACAAATCTTTGGAACAGCAATGGTTATATTTGTAACATTCCTTTTAATTACCATTATTAATAAAGGTATTGAAAAAATTATGATTAAAGGAAAAACTTCTTTTGAAGTAAAGAGAAGGAAAACGATTATTAAATTATTTCAAAGTTTGTTTAAATATGTTCTAATTGTCATTGCTATGCTTGTTATTCTGGATTTTTATGGTGTTAATACGCGAAGTTTAATTGCAAGTTTAGGAGTGGCAGGAGTTGTTTTAGGTCTTGCACTTCAAGATACGGTAAAAGACTTAATTAGTGGAACGATGCTTATTATGGAAAATTATTTAGCAGTAGGAGATACAGTTACTTATAATAATTTTACTGGAGAAGTAATAGAACTTGGCCTTCGTACTACCAAAATTAAAGGATTTGATGGTGAGGTCATGATTATTGCTAATCGTAATATTGATACGATTATTAATGCTTCTCAAAAGAAAGCTACTCTTTATATTAATATTCCAACAGCTTATGAAGAGAATGTTGAGAAAGTAGAAAGAATTTTAACTGAAGTGATTGATCAAGCAAAAGAAGATAAAGTTGTTTTACCAGATTCGGCTTATCTTGGTGTTAATGGCTTAGAATCTAATGGTGTTAATTATCTTATTTATGTTGTTTGTAATCAAGATGATCGATATAAAGTGAATCGTGAAATTTTGAAACGAGTAAAACTTGCTTATGATCAAAATAAAATAAAAATTCCTTATGAACAAGTTGAGGTGCATCATGGAAAAGACATTTAGTTTGGGTGATTGTGTAGTTATGAAAAAACCTCATGCTTGTGGTGAAAATAAGTGGCAAATTATTCGGGTTGGTGTTGATATTAAAATTAAATGTATGAATTGTGGACGAGAAGTCATGATTGATCGTTTAGAATTTATGCGAAAACTAAAAAAAGTTTTGGGTGAAGAAAATGAAGAAAAGAAAGCTTAAAGAAAGAATTACATTAGACCCCATTATGACATTGTTAATTTTAATTGTTTTAACGATTGTTATTAGTGGATTTTTATCTTTATTAGGTGTACAAGTTACTTATAATTCTATTACAGATAGCGTTACTTTTGATTATACACAAAGTTTAGTTTCTGTTGAGTCTTTGTTTAGTTTAAGTGGACTAAAATATATTTTTACAACCACTGTTTCTAACTTTGTTTCCTTTAAACCATTATCCAGTTTAATTATCATTTTGATTGGTATTGGTGTTATGGAGAAGAGTGGATTTTTAAAAACATTCGTTACTCTTTTAACAAAGAAAGCAAAAAAGAAAACAGTTACTTTTGTTTTAGTACTTATCTGTGTACTTTCTAGTATTATGGGAGATCTTCCTTTTGTTGTACTTATTCCTCTTAGTGCTCTTATCTTTATTTATGGGCATCGAAATCCTTATATTGGTATTATAGCTAGTTATGCAGCATTATCAGCAGGATCTGGTATTAGTTTTTTCCTTACTAGTACCGATTCCGCTTTAATGAATTATACTTTACTTGGTGCGCATGTATTAGATGGATCTTACGCTTTGGGAACAACAGCATTTATTCTTATTATGGCAGTAGCAGTTATTTTGGTTACTTTTGCTATTACCTTTATTACTGAAAATATTATTGCACCTAGACTTCCTAAATATGAATTTCCAGAGGAAGAAATGGAAAGTGAATTTACACTTACAAGGAAACAACTACGTGGTTTGATTATTGCTGGTTTTGCTGGATTATTATATTTGTTATTCTTTATCTATTCTATTATTCCAGGACTTCCTTTATCAGGAGCATTGCTGGATTATTCTCAAAATTTTTATATTGATAAACTATTTAGTGTTGATTCTTTCTTTAGTACAGGTTTTGTCTTTGTTGTTACGATGTTTTTTGTTATTCTTGGACTTTTCTATGGACTTGGTGCTAAAACAATTCGCAATAATAAAGACTTATGTGATGATTTAGGACATAGTTTAGATGGTATTGGAAAGACGCTAGTTCTTATTTTCTTTGCTTCTACTTTTATTAGTATTTTTAAGAGTACTAATATAGGTGAAGTAATTACGGCAGCTTTAACAAATATTATGACTATCGATGGACTTGGTGCTTTCCCACTTATTGTGATCTTGTTTATTGTTAGTGCGATTGTTACTCTTTTCTTGCCAGGATCTACATTTAAATGGGCCATTATGGCAGGAATTGCTGTGCCAGCATTCATGAATGTGGGACTTACTCCAGAATTTGCACAAGTTATATTTAGGTTTGGTGAAAGTGTAACGATGGGTCTTACTCCACTTGCTACTTATTATGTTATTTATCTAGCTTATTTGGAAAAATATAATCAAGATAAAAAGCCAATTAATTTGTTTAAAACTCTTAAATTTCAGGTTCCTTATAGTGTTGCAGTCGGTGTAATTTTACTGGGATTATTAATTGTTTGGTATATTATTGGTTTACCACTTGGTATTGGTGGATCTACTACTATTTAACGTCGGTTTTTAACCGATGTTTTTTCTTTACATCATTTTAAATTCTGTTATAATAAGGAAGAGCAGCAGATGATTCATAGAAATATGAGGGAATAGCGAGTCGTTATTCTAGTTTAAGAAAGCTATACATTTACTTAAAGTTGTTTCAATGTACCGCTTGCGCAGCGTATTATTTCATAATACTTATGTACATTTACACAATTTAAGATAATTTTTCAGTGCTTCTCTTATTTAGGTGATATTATGTGGAAATATTTAGATAAAGAAGAAAATAAAAAATTTATTTTATCTCTTGATTTAGTTCCTGGAGAAAAATATAATGAAGAAAAACTTAAGCTTTTATATGCAATTAGCAATCATCCGGAAAAATATTATGAAAAAAAGTATATTCCAAAAAAAGATGGAACCAAAAGAAAACTTTTAGTTCCTAATAAAAACCTTAAAATGATTCAGAAAAATATTTTAAATCATGTACTTAAAGGACTTGAGGTAAGTAGTTATGCCTGTGCCTATGTTCCAAGTAAAGGTTTAAAAGATAATACAAGGGTTCATGTCGGACAAAAAATTGTTTTAAAATTAGATATTAAAAATTTTTTTCAAAACATTACTTTTGAACAATTATATTCAGTATTACCTAATACTATTTTTCCTTCTTCTGTAAAAGTTTTGCTATTAAAACTATGTACTTATGAGGATTATTTACCACAAGGTGCTCCAACTAGTCCTTATCTTTCTAATTTAGCAATGAAGAATTTTGATAATTATATTGGGGAGTACTGTTTGATGCAAAATATTAATTATACAAGGTATTCTGATGATTTGACTTTTTCAGGAGATTTTGATGTTAAGAAGTTAAAAAATAAAGTAGATGCTTTTTTGGATACTTTAGGATTTAGTTTGAATGAGAAAAAAACAAGAGTTTTAAGAAGTAATCAAAAGCAGATTATCACTGGTATTGTCGTAAATAAAAAAATAAATATGCCTAAAGAGATTAGAAGAAAAATTAGACAAGAAATGTATTATATCAATAAATATGGAATTACAAGTCATAATGATTTTACGAACCAAAATACTACTTTACTTAGTATGTTAGGTAAAGTTAATTATGGTTTATTTTTGAATTCTTCTAATAAAGAGTTTAAATATAATCAAAAAATACTTAAATCTATGTTATAATAGTTTTACTTGAGGTGATTTTAATGAGTTTAAAAGCAGGTATAGTAGGTCTTCCTAATGTTGGTAAGTCAACCTTGTTTAATGCCATTACCAAGAAAAATATTTTAGCAGCAAATTATCCTTTTGCAACGATTGATCCGAATGTGGGAATGGTAACTGTTCCGGATGAACGGCTTCAATTTTTAGAAGATTTATATCTTCCTAAAAGTACTGTTCCTACTACTTTTGAGTTTACTGATATTGCTGGTTTAGTAAAGGGTGCTTCTAAGGGTGAAGGTTTAGGAAATAAATTTTTAAGTCATATTAGAGAAGTAGATGCCATTGTTGAAGTCGTACGTTGTTTTGATGATCCTAATATTACACATGTTGAAGGTAAAACGGATCCGATTCGTGATATTGAAATTATTAATGTGGAGCTTATTTTAGCTGATTTAGAAATTATTGAAAATCGTTTAAATAAGATTCAAAAAAAAGCAGAAACAACGAAAGATAAGGAAGCAGTAGCAGAAGTAGCAGTACTTACTAAAGCTAAAGAAAATTTAGAAAAGAATATTCCATTAAGATTAGTTGATTTTAGTGAAGAAGAGAAACTTCTTATGAAAAATTTTAGCTTTCTTACGTTAAAACCACTTATTTATGTTGCCAATGTGTTAGAAGATGATGTTGTTCTTGGTGAGAATGATTATACAAAACTGGTAAGTGAATATGCAAAGAAAGAAAATGCTGGTGTCATCGTCATGTGTTGTAAAATGGAATCTGAACTATCGGAGTTAAATGATGATGATAAAAAAATATTTTTACAAGAGTTAGGTATTTCTAATAGTGGACTTGATCGTTTAATTTTTGCAACTTATTCGCTGCTTGGACTTGAAACTTTTTTTACAGCTGGACCAGATGAATGTAGAGCTTGGACTTTTAGAAGGGGTGCTAATGCTAAGTCTTGTGCTGGTTTGATTCATAGTGATATTGAAAGAGGATTTATTAAAGCAGAGGTAATGAGCTTTGATGATTTATATCAATATAAAAGTGAATTAAAAGTAAAAGAAGCGGGTAAACTCCGGTTAGAAGGGAAAGATTATTTAATGCAAGATGGAGATATTGTTTATTTTCGGTTTCATGTTTAGCATGGATTTTCTTTTTTAAAATATATTAGTAGTATTAAAAGTTTTTACTAAATAGATGTTTTGTGGTATACTAATAGTATGAGGAGGATAAAATGAATCAATTAATATCAAAAACATTTTTATGGATGTTTTTAGGATTATTTGTAACTTTTATAACTGGTTATATTGTATCTATTAATGAAAATATGTTACTTTCTATTTTTGGAGGTTCTATCTTTTGGCTTATTATTATTTTAGAATTTGCTTTAGTTATTTTCTTTTCAGCTAGAGTGCATAAAATGAAGCCAACGACGGCAAAAATATGTTTCTTATTGTATTCGTTTGTTAGTGGACTTACTTTTTCAAGCGTATTTGTTGGATTTGAACTTGGAAGTGTTATGTATGTGTTCTTAATTGCAGCGGTTGTATTTGCAATATTTGGAGCAATTGGTTATTTTACGAATGTAGATCTTAATAAAATAAGTGTATATTTACTTATGGGACTTTTCGCTATTTTGGTTTGCATGATTGTTAATATTTTCTTAAATAATTCAACTTTTGATCTTATTATTTCGATTATTACGTTACTTATTTTCTTTGGATTTACAGCTTATGATATTCAAAAAGTTAAAATTTTAAGTAATGCAGGTATAGATCATGATGTGGTAGCAATTAATGGTGCTTTTGAGCTATATTTAGATTTTATTAACATTTTCTTACATTTGTTATCTATTATTGGAAACTCTAGAGATTAGAGTTTCTTTTTTTGATTAAAAAAAGAAAATGTTATTGATTCCATTTTCTTGTATGTTCTACTTTTTCCCATTTAATTTCTTTTTTAAAAAATGCTTTTAAGGCACATGGTACATAGGTTGCAAAAAATAAGGGACTAAATAAAATGGTTTTTATTTGCATATAGTATGACATGTTAATTTTATCTTTATCTTTTAAAATGATATAAGCGGTCATAAAGGCAAAGAGAATATAAGCTAGCATAATAATTAGTATAATTTTGGTAAAACATAATTTAGTTAAAGGGTTTGTTAGGTCATGTATTTTTAATAGTGTTATAATTTGGTTTAAGATATAGAGTAGAGCACCAATAATCATGATGATGTATGGTTTCATACCACTAATTTCGTTTATTAAAGAGCCAAAATTGGGATTATTTTTTAGAATTTTACGAAATCTTGGGATATACTCTTTTCTTGATGAGAAGTATCCCTTAATCCATCTAGTACGTTGATTAATTGTATTTTTGTATTTAATCGGTTGTTCATCATAGAAAATAGCGTTTTTATTATAAACACTTGTTAAATTATGTTCAATTGAATATAGAGTTAGTTCATAATCTTCGGTTAGAGAATAAAAGGGAAACGATTTCCATTTTTTAATTAATTCACCATCAATATATAGGCCTGTCCCAGATAATGTTACATTTCTAGATTGTTTACTTTTGGTTTCATTTCCATTGGAATTTAGAAAAGCAAAAGTGATTCCTGAACAAGCAGATATAATAGAATCATTTCCGTTTTTTAAATTGCGATATCCTGTTGCAATATCATATCCTTCTTGGTAAGATTTTTCCATTTCTGTTAAATAATTTTTATCTAAAATATTATCGGCATCAAAAATGAAATAAGCATTATAATATTTCTTTTTTTCTTCTAAATCTTTTAGACACTCATCTAAAGCATAACCTTTTCTTTTTAAATCTAACCTTTTTCTTATAAAGATTGTGGCACCATAATTTTGGGCAATCTTTACAGTTGGATCTTCCTTACTTTCAACAATAATATATACATCTTTCATATTTACTTTTTTAGTTTGCTTTTTGATACTGATTAATAAATCTTCAATTACTTTTGATTCATCTCTAGCGGGTATTAAAATACAAAAATTCGTTAGTTCTTTTCTTTTCTTTTTAGGAAAATTATTATTTAATCTTGCAAGAAAAGAAGTTGTAAATAAGATTAATAGTCCGATAATGATTAAAAAAATACCAATTGTTTCTAGAATCATTTTGCACCTACTTTATAAATTTCATGTTTGTATAAATCGTTTTTAAATATTCGTCGGGATATACTTTGTCATAGAATTCCCCAATAAATGTAAACGGTTCATATCCTTTATTACGTAATACGGCTCTTCCTAGGGCTGTCCAAGATATAATCATGTTTAATGTCATAAAGATTACTAGAATTACTACTAATGGTTTACCGATTTTACTCGGTATTTTTTCAATCCATTTAGATAAAAATGGATAAATAAGATGAACCAATAGCATAATAGCAAATCCCCAGAAAATCATATAGGGAATGGTAGTTCTTCCATTAATATTTAGAAAGTAATTACTATAATCCCAAGAGGCAACTCCTAATACTAGTTCCATTAAGAAGCTAATGATATATTCGAAGGCACCGCCAAGAAGAGCTCCGTAGAAAAAGGTTTGAAGGGGATTCCTTTTTTTTCTGCCAAGAAACCATATAATTAGAGCAATACCTACTCCATATAAAGGATTAAAAGGACCATATATTACTCCTTTATGAGGAGAAGGCCAGAAAAATTCATGGTAGCGGTAAAAGTGTTTGATGCATCCTAAAAGATCTTCATGTAATACACCTAAAAAACATCCTATTACAAAAATAAGAAACATTTTAGAAAAACACATTCCTTGAGCAAACACTTTGTCATCTCTTTTAAACCAATTTTTAAACTTCTTTATCATATACATCACAACTACCACTATTATATCAATTATTTTCAAATAAGGGAAGGCCTTTGCCTAATCTAACAAAATTGTAATAAAACCTTTTTAACTCTTGACAAAGTTTATAAAAAGCATTAAGATAATTAACTGTTAATCAGGAGGGTTTATTATGAGAAAATTATTTTTGATGCTTTTAGGAATTCTTGTTATATTTGCACCATTAAAAGTATCAGCTGCAACAGTTGATTTTAGTGGATATTATTGTGATTCTAAGCAAGATCTTGGTGATGGTACTTTTTATATGACTTGTCATATTGTTGTTACTAGTACACAGGATATTAATAAAGTTAGTGGAGAATTAATATTAAAAAATGTTACTTTAGAAAGTATTAAAACACATGATGATTGGACTAGTAATAATGGACTTTCAACGAGTGTTGAATTTACTGCTCAAAGTGGACATTCTGGAACATTTACTATTGCCGATTTAGTTTTTACAGGTGATTTAAGTGATGAAGAATGTGAAGCTAGTTTTATGCCAGATACAGCTATTTATGAAGAACCACAAGATTTTGTTTGTATGATAGTAGATGATGTTTATTATGGAGAAAACGGTACTGTTGTAACAGAAGAAGAGTACTATGAACAATGTTGTAATTATACTTGTACAATTATTGATGATAAATATTATTTTGATTCTAATGGTAATTCTGTTACTTATGAAGAAATGGTAGAAGATTGTGGAGAAACAGATATAGTTGTTGATCCGGAAGAACCAATTGATAATCCTCAAACGGGTATTAATTATGGTTATATTTTACTTCCTATTGGCATAGTATCTATTATAGCAATTATAAAAATTGCTAAGAAAAATACAAAAATTTATAAAATATAGTTGAAAAATTCAGATAATATGATATAATTTATATTGTCTGAAGCAAATGCGGATGTAGTTTAATGGTAGAGCTTCAGCCTTCCAAGCTGATCACGTGGGTTCGATTCCCATCATCCGCTCCATTGACGAATCTGTTCGAACTTTTCGAACTTTGATATATAGAAATCAATCGCAAGATTGATTTTTTTGTGTCTCGAACTCCCGTAGAGCTTGGAAGTACAAAGAAATCATCCTAAAGAAAGGATGGTGTTTATGATTAAGTTTATTAAGCAAGAAGTACCTTTTGAAAAGTCATTAAAACAAAGACTAGATTTCATCTGTAAATTCTGCAAAACAAAACCAACATTCATTAATGGTAATATTATAAAGATTGATAAAACCAATCTAGCTTATATTGAACCTCACAGAATCATTATTAAAGGTATAACATTTCTTGCATTTAATTATTCTACTGATATTTACATAAGAAACTTAACTAATAAAATTAAAATATCAGAACTAGAAAACTACTTAAATACTATGAGCTGACCTTTCACAAGATAGATTTTTATCTAAAAATATTGTATAATTTATATAGAGGGTAATTTATTTACCTAAAGTCTTACAACGTATTTTGAGAAGTGAAAGTATTAGTTCGTAGTACCTTCACTTCTCTTTTTTTAAACTTAAAAGGAGATGATTAAATATTGAATGAAGAAAAGAAAAAATTTATAGTTGGGCTTTATCCGAGAGTTAGTACAGAAGATCAAGTGCGTGAAGGTTTTAGTTTAGATGAACAGGAAAAAAGCATGAAAAGATTATGTGATTATAAGCATTATACAATCTACAAAGTCTATCGTGAAGAAGGTGTTTCAGTCAAAAGTATGAATCGTCCTAAATTTCAAGAAATGCTAAAAGATATGAAGGATGGAAAGATAAATAAAATTATTGTTTATAAACTAGATAGACTTACTCGTTCAATTCAAGATTTAGAAATAATCTGTAAGATGATTGAACAATATAATTGCAGTCTAGAAAGTATTTCCGAAGAATTAAACACCGAAACCTCTACTGGTATATTCTTTATGAGAATGACTACCATACTTGCACAACTTGAAATTGAAAGAACTTCAGAAAGAACAAAATTTGGTTTAGCAGGAGCTATTAAACAAGGACATATTCCTCACAAAGCACCATTAGGATATAAGCATGAAAATAAAATGTTAGTTCCTGATATTTTAACAAAAGATATAGTTGTTAGAATATTCGAACTTTATCATAATGGAATGTCATACAAAAAGATTAGTAACTTATTCAATAAAGAAAAAGTTTTAAATAAAGAAAACTGGAGAGACTCTACTATTGTGAATATCTTACAAAATGAGATTTATAAAGGCGACTTTGTACATGGTAAAAGAACAAAGAATCCTACCTATTATAAAGATGTTGTTAAGCCTATTGTTTCAAGAGAATTATGGGAAGAATGCCAAGTACAAAAGAAAAAGAACTCTAGAAGTTATATGAGAAATCTTACTTATTTGTTTTTACAAAAAATAAAATGTCCTAAATGTAGTAAGATACTTGGTGGTAAAGCTACTAAAAAGAAAAATGGGACTGTTTATTACTATTATTATTGTAGTGACTGCAAATGTAATATTAAAGAAGAAACCATAGAAAACTATATCAAATCTTTTATTAATGACCTTACCGAATATGATTCCATAGTTAATCAGTTTTTCTTACCTATGATAAAGCAGAAAATAGAAAGTCCTAAAGAACAATTAGAAAAAGAATTAAAAGAACAAAAAGTAAAAAATATTAGGCTAAGAAAAGCATATTTAGATGGAGTTATCTCTCTAGATGATTATAAAGCAGAAAAAATTAAAATTGATAAAGTGATAGAAAATTTAGAATTTAAAATTAACGATATAGAAATAAGTAATGAACTACAATTTACTCCTGAAGATATTTTGCTAAAAAGAGATATAGATTTTATTAATAATCTTAAATATCCTAATAAATATCAAGAAATTAATACGTTTTGGAAAGATTATACACGTGAAGAAAAAGCAGAACTTATTATGAGATATATTGATGAAATAGAGTTAGAAAAGAATGACAATAAATATGAAGTGAAATTTATCAAGTTTAGAGAAACAATTTGTAAACAAATATCAGAATTAGAAAACAACGGATACTTAGATAAGAAAATCCAAATATTTGGAAATTTTGCAGGTCAATTAAGATTTAGTGATTATCTTCCTATAGAACAAGTTGGAAAACATATTATGAGATTAAGACAATTTTATGATGTTAGATTTTATGAAGCAGATTACTATGTTCAAGACCAAGTATTTCGATTTAATTTAGATAAAAATAAATCTACTATTATTAGAGTATTCCCTATGA
>OLSM01001902.1_pt1 | contig 14485 bp, 11 predicted proteins | sample 1672721 | NCBI WGS metagenome assembly OLSM01 (sample SAMEA3136717, study PRJEB25190) | human gut metagenome | reverse complement strand
CTTTTCTGGACGGACCAAGATCGCTGGATGCCATGCCGCCTTTTCCTTTTTCTCCATTCCGGTTTTCCCAGTTAATAGAACGGGACTGTCCGCTTTTCAGCTGGAAAATGTTTTGTAAACCACAATCAAACATCATATATTCCTCCTTTTGTTTTCTTTTGTTTTCTTTTGTTTTCTTTTGTTTTCTTTTGTTTTTTCTCTCTTGGAAGCTTTTGATTTCTGCTTTTTTGTGTGTCTGCCTTTCCTACCCTGCCGTCATTTTTCCATTTTTCCGGAATTTTGTTTCTTTCATCCTTTTGCCGGAAAGACTGCTTTAAAACAGATGCCATCTCGTGTCCGCTTTGCGGTGATTTTTCCCTTATGTGCCTTTACAATTGCAGCTGCCACAGAAAGGCCGATTCCATAGCCGCCGCTTTCCCTGGCCCGCGACACATCCGCACGGTAGAAGCGGTCAAAGAGGCGGTTGAGATCACCTTCCGGCAGGGTATCGCAGGTATTCTGCACCGAAAATTCTGCTTTTTTGCCGTTTTTTCGCCAGAAAATGTGGATTTTTCCACCCTCCGGAGTGTATTTAACGGCGTTATCCACAAGAAGAGAAACGAGCTGGTGGATTCTTGCGGCATCTCCTTCCATATGGAGTTCTTCTGCAATATCGCTCTGCAGCGCGATCCTGCCCGGATGTTTTTTGAATTTACAGGAAAATTCAAAAAACATCCGACCGGCACTTTTGCATGGGTGCTCGCAGCCGGATGTTCGGTTTGCATTCATTTTCTTTTTTTCTCTGCCCGTCTCCGCAGCAGCTCTTTTGCGCCTGCATACAACAGAAAATATACCGTCAGAATCATAACAACTACAATCCTGTTATCTTTCAGGCTGAAAAAAGAGGTCACATTGACTGCCGCCAGAAACAGCAGCAGTGACACACTGAGATCAATTTTTTCTTTTCTGTCGGCCAGCACCATTCCTGCGGCCGCCAGAACCAGAAGAACGGCAATTCTTGCAATCAGATTTGCCATTTCGACGCCTCCTTACTGTTTCCGGAAGGTAATTTCCCCGGTTTTATCATCCATACCATCGACGATGGCAAGAGATTCCAGATGAATGCCGCGGTCACGCAGCAGTTTTCCTCCGATCTGGAACCCTTTTTCGATGACAACGCCTGCTCCTACGAGCTCTGCACCGGAATCCTGTACCAGGGTTGCCAGTCCTTCCAGCGCTTTTCCGTTTGCCAGGAAATCATCGATCAGGAGAACTTTGTCTCCTTTTCCCAGAAATTCTTTGGAAACAATGATATCATAAACTCTTCCATGGGTGAAAGATTCTACTTTTGTGGTATAAACATCGCCGGCGATATTTTTGGTCTGTGTTTTCTTTGCAAACACAACCGGAACATTAAAAATTTCAGCCACAACACAGGCAATTCCGATTCCAGATGCCTCGATGGTCAGGATTTTCGTGATCTCCTCTCCCGCAAAACGACGCTGAAACTCTTTTCCGATTTCCCGGAACAGATTGACGTCCATCTGATGATTTAAAAAGCTGTCCACCTTCAGGACATTTCCCTCGCGTACTTTTCCGTCTTTGCGGATTCTGTCTTCCAATAACTGCATTTTTTTGAAGCCTCCCGAATTTTTATTATACCCATTGTACTTACTTCTCACTGGAAATGCAAGTCCAAATCCATCAAATTTCGCACTGTCTCAAATTTTATTCATGGCAGCCGCCGGTGTCTCTGCATCAGAGATCCTCTTTCCGGTCCAGATCCTTTAATTCCCACGCGGCTTCGACCCGGAACGGAATCACCGATTCCCAGTGCCGTTTCAGCACCTTTTTTCCGCCGCGGTCGCCGGAAAGTTCTTTTAGTTCTGAAAAATAAGGTTTTGAGAACCACGCCGGATTGCCGCTCTCGCCGCCGCAGAAAACGCAGCCAAGTGGAGCCTTCTGCATCTCCATGGATTCCAGAAAGCGCTCCGCCGTCTCTTCCTTCAGGTATGGCTGATCCGCCACAAAACACGCACAGGCATCGGCATTTTGCTTCTCCGCCGCCTCGATTCCCGCGCGGATTGTATAGGAAATTCCTTTTTCGCTGTCCGGCGAAAACATCGTCTGCAGACGCCCGGCTTTTACCAGCGGCGCAAGCTCCTCCAGAATCCTTTCATACTGCGTCACAACCAGCAGTTCCCAGTTCTCATGCCTTCCGGCAATTTGGGCCAGCCGGTCCAGCAGATGGCGGTACACCGCCTTTCCATCCAGCGGATAGAGCAGCTTATTTTCCCCGAACCGTCTGCTGTTCCCGGCTGCCAGATAAAGTATCGTTACTCGCATTCTTTTTCCGCAATTCCCATTGCAATCTGCTCGCTCGTGATCGGCAGTTCGCGGAACCACAGACCCGTCGCATTGTAGATTGCATGTGCCAGCGCCGGAGCCGGTGTGTTGATGACGATCTCGCCGATCGATTTTGCACCGAACGGACCGGTCGGCTCGTAGCTGCTCCGAAACTCGACGCGCAGCCTGCCCATATCGAGGCGGGTCGGCACTTTATACTGCATAAACGAATTATTGATCATCTGACCCTTGTCCGTGTACTGGATATTTTCAAACAGCGTCATGCCGATGCCCTGCACCAGACCGCCCTCGACCTGTACGCGCGCAAGGTTCGGGTTGATGACGGTTCCGCAGTCGACAACGGCGGCATAATCGAGAATCCTGACCTCGCCGGTCTCTTTATCCAGCTCGATCTCGACCGCACCAGCCATATAAGGCGGCGGCGATACCGGAGAGCAGTTGCTTTCCGTCGCTTCCAGCGCGATGCCGTTATTGCACATGGCCGCTGTTGCGATTTCTTCCATCGTCATGCTGCTTCCGCTCTTTTCATGCACGACGCCGGTACCGGTAAATTCTGTCTCATCTTCCGGCACGTTCATCCGCTCTGCCGCCAGGGCACAGATTCGTTTCCGAAGCGTCATGCAGGCTTTTTCCACCGCTTTTCCGGTAATATACGTCGTACTCGATGCATAGGAACCGGAGTCATACGGGGACGTATCGGTATCTGCGCCGACAACAGTAATGTCATCCACATCACACTCCAGACACTCTGCCGCCATCTGGGACAGAATCGTATCGCAGCCGGTTCCCATATCGGCCGCTGCGATCAGCATCGTATAGCCGCCGTCGTCGTTGACTTTGATCGTTGCCGATCCGACATCGAGATTGGAAATACAGGAGCCCTGCATCGCCATCGCAATGCCGACGCTGCGCACCTTTCCATTTCCCATATCACGGCACGGATATTTCTCATCCCAGCCGATCATCTCTTTCGCACGCTCCACGCACTGGTCAAGCGCACAGCTGTTTGCCGTTTCGCCATAGTAAGCCGGCATGAACTGTCCCTCACGGACCATGTTCTGCTCCCGGATCCGGATCGGATCGATGCCAAGACGCGCTGCCATCTCACTGACAGCAGATTCTACGGCAAAGATACCCTGCGTCGCACCGTATCCGCGGTAAGCACCGGCTGACATTACGTTGGAATACACAACATCATACGCAAACCGGTAAGCCTCAAGAGATCCATACATCGGAATCGATTTGTGGCCGGAAAGGCCGACCGTTGTCGGTCCATGCTCGCCGTATGCACCCGTGTTGGAAAGTGTATACAGATCGATCGCACGGATTCTTCCGTCCTTCATCGCACCGAGGCGGATCGTTACTTCCATCTCATGGCGCGGTGTGGATGCTGTCTGGGACTCTTCTCTCGTAAAGATCATTTTCGACGGTTTTCCGGTTTTCCAGGTTACAAACGCCGGGAAAATTTCGGCAACCACCGTCTGCTTCGCTCCGAATCCGCCGCCGATTCTCGGCTTGGAAACACGGATCTTCGATTTCGGAATGCCGAGTGCATTGGACAGAATGCGGCGCGCATGGTAAACGATCTGGGTCGAGCTCAGCACATTCAGCCGTCCGTAGGTATCCATAAAGCAGTATGTCCGGAACGTCTCCATCATCGCCTGCTGGGCTGCGCGTACATGATACGTATGCTCTACGACCTCATCGCACTCTGCGAGCACGGCTTCCACATCTCCGTTGTGATCTTCCGCACTTGCACAGAGATTTCTCTGATTGTCCGCACCGACCGGACAGAGCGATTTCCAGCTTTCCTCCGGATGCACCAGCAGTTCATTATCCTTGGACTGATGAAAATCCAGAATGGCCGGAAGCACTTCGTACTCTACTTTCAGGAGTTTCCGCGCACGGTCCACGCATTTTTCATCTTTTCCGGCAATAATCGCCACCGGATCTCCCACGTAGCGCACATGCTGGTCGAGGATCAGACGGTCATACGGGCTTGGTTCCGGGTAGGTCTGTCCTGCCATTGTAAAACGCTGTTTCGGCACATCCTCCCAGGTATAAATCGCCTCAATGCCCGGAACACGCTCTGCTGCCGTCTTTTTCACGGATTTTACGATTGCATTGGCATGCGGACTCCGCAGTACCTTGACAATCAGACAATCCTTCGGCGCCAGATCATCTACATAAACCGGCTTTCCGGTTACCAGCGCGAGGGCATCCTTTTTGATCACCGGCTTATTCACACTGCAGAGCTGATCGGTTCTTCCCGACCAGTCCGGTTCATAGATATGATTTTCTCTGCTCATGACGCACCTCCCTGCTGCTTTTTCCAGGCAAGGAAATTCAAAATTCCCCGAAGCTGTCCTTCATATCCGGAACAGCGGCAGAGATTTCCCGCCAGATATTCTTTAATTTCTTCCTCACTCGGATCCGGATTTTCCCGGAACAGCGCAATCGCATTCATAATCATCCCCGGATTGCAGAACCCGCACTGCTCGGCGCCCTGTCCGGCAATAAAGGAACCAAATTCTTCTGCTTCCTCCTGCAGGCCTTCCAGCGTATCCACCTTACATCCATTCGCCCGCGCCGCAAGCACCGAACACGACAGCACCGGTTTTCCCTCCAGAAAAACCGTACACAGCCCGCAGTTCGACGTCTCACAGCCGCGCTTCACACTGCAGCATCCCTGGCTTCTCACAAAATCGATCAGGAGCATGTCTGCATCAATTTCCGCTTCCGTCTTCTTTCCATTTAAGATCATCGAAATCTTCATCACTGCTCCTCCTTCTTCTGAATTTCTTCCATACATCTGCGCAGCAGCACCCGTCCCAGATGATGACGATACTCTGCACTTCCGCGCATATTACTGCCATATGTAAACTGATCAGAAATCTCCGAAGCCGCCGCCTTCAGCTCCTCCGCAGATGCCTTTCCAGCCGCCAGCTTTTCCGCCAGCTCCGCCGGAAGCTCTACACGTGCCGCCTTTGCCGGTCTTGCCCCAAGCACCGCACATCCTTTTCCGTCTTCCACCCGCACCGCACACGTCAGCACCGGGAAATCCGTTCTGGAATTTCGATGACTCTGATAAACCGTAACACCCTCATGCTTCTTCACAATCAGCCTTACCAGCACATCCCTGTCTCTCTTTGAACAGGCAAACTCCGCCAGCGGCATCCGTCCCGCATGAACCAGCTCCACCTCCGTATCCAGCGCCAGAAACAGCGTCAGCACATCCGAAAATCCAAATCTGCCGAAAATACTGCCTCCCACCGTAGCCAGATTCCGGAACTGCACCCCGACAATACTCCGCACACTCTCCCGTGCCGCACCGTCGGTATAAGCATTCAGCCCCTCATGCTCCTCCATCTGCCGCAGCGTCACCATACATCCGATCGAAAACTCCTCCTCGGCCTCTTCAATCTGATCCAGTCCCAGCCCGGACAAATCAATCGCCGTCTGCACCTGCCTCTGCCCCATCTTCGTCCAGAGCATCCCGCCCAGGATACAGGCGCTTCTCTTCTGATTCAGCTCATACGCCTCCTCCAGCGACCCCACCCGGACATAATCCTTAATCTTAATCATACTTACCCTATATCCTCCATTTTTACTCAATATAGAAGCCCATATATTTGATATTATACCCGACCTGCTCCCCCCTTTCAACTTTTTTCTATTTTTTTCAAAAAAACCCTTGCATTTTCCCTCCACATCCAGTATAATCATTCAATGTCGGAAGTCATTCTGACACAAAACAAAATACATGGACGGATTCCCGAGTGGCCAAAGGGGACAGACTGTAAATCTGCTGCAAATTGCTTCGATGGTTCGAATCCATCTCCGTCCATATGCCGCAGTGGCGGAACTGGCAGACGCCCGGGACTTAAAATCCCGTGGGTAGTGATACCCGTACCGGTTCGATCCCGGTTTGCGGCACGATTAAGAGCTCTGATTCATACGAATCGGAGCTCTTTTTCCATTTCTATTTTTCAACCTCCCGCCCCCACTACCAGCCTCGCCGCCGCCCGTTCAGTCTTGCGTGATGCGGCGGCGAGGCGTCCGTCACTCCTCGCATCTATGCAGTACCACTCCCGATAACGGCAGCAAATCCATCTCCAGTATGCCCGCCGGTGCCTCGATTTCTTTCTCCTCCGAAGAAAATCCCACCGCATCCGTCGCAAACACCTGCGTCAGCTTCGCCACCGAACTCCGGTTAATCCCGGTAAGCCACACCGGAATCTCCACATGCACCCTCTCATTCCGGTTATTAATCACCACAATCACCTGCTCCTCCTGATTAAACCGTCCATAAGAAAGCACATTATAATCATGGTACAAAAATTTCAGCGATCCCATCGCCAGCACCGGAAATCTCCGATGCACCGCAATCATTTCTTTATAGAATCGGATCAGCTCCTGATCCTCCTGTCCCCAGGGATACGTCCTCCGATTATCCGGATCCGTAAACCCAACCTGGCCGGCCTCATCCCCATAATACAGCGTCGGCGCCCCCGGCCACGTCATCTGAATCACAACCGCCTCGCGCAGCACCGCCTTATTCGTATTCTCCGCAGCCGCATACGGCCCAACATTCGCCACACGCCCCACACGATGATTCGTTCTCGTGAGGAACCGCGAATGATCATGATTATCCAGCTCATTCATCGCCGTATACAGCGAAGGCGCATAAAACGCCGGCATATGATACGTCATCGCCCCGATAAAACTCTCACTGTTTCCGAGAAGCCCCTGGTTAAACTCATCACTGTGCTTCTCCATACCCGTGAGAAACCAGGAAACCGGCTCCATAAACGCATCATAGTTCATCACCGTATCCCACTCGTCGCCCTGCAGCCAGCTCATCGCATCGCCGTAGTGCTCCGCCAGAATAATCGCCTCCGGATTCGCCTCCTTCACAACGCGCCGGAACTCCTTCCAGAACTTGTGGTTAAACTCCGGGCTGTGTCCTAAGTCAGCGGCCACATCCAGCCGCCAGCCGTCCGCATTAAACGGCGGGGAAACCCACTTCGCGCCGATGCGCATAATATCCTCCATCAGCTTCTCCGAGCCCTCGTAGTTCAGCTTCGGCAGCGTATCATGGCCCCACCAGCCGTCATAAAACTCATTGTACGGCCAGTTATGCTCGTTATAAAACTTAAAAAACGTGTGATACGGACTGTCCTGTGCCACATACGCGCCCGGCTCATAGCCCTTTCCGGCCTCGTAAATCCGCTCGCGGTCCAGCCACTTGTTAAACGAACCACAGTGGTTGAAAACGCCGTCCAGAATCACCTTCATGCCGCGCTTGTGCGCCTCCTCCACCAGGTGGATAAACAGTTCATTGCTCGCCTCCAGGTTCGCCCTGTTCGTCACACGGTCAATATACCGCGTTGCCCGCGTATTGTCCTTGTCGCCCGGCCAGAGCAGATCGCCTTCGTCGGAGACAATCTTTCCGAAATGCGGATCAATATAGTCATAATCCTGAATATCATACTTATGGTTCGACGGCGAAACAAACACCGGATTCAGATAAATGACCTGCACACCGAGATCCTGCAGATAATCCATCTTGTCAATGACGCCCTGCAGATCGCCGCCGTAGAAATTGCGGACATCCATCTGCTCCGGGAAGCGGTTCCAGTCATCCACCTTGTTGACCTGCTCACCGATATAGCTGTACTCTCCCGTCAGCACATCGTTGGACGGATCTCCGTTGCAGAAGCGGTCCACAAAAATCTGATACATGACAGCGCCCTTCGCCCAGTCCGGCGTATGGAAGCCCGGGATAATGCCGAAAGAGTACATCTCCTGCAGCTCTCTTGTGACACCGAGCTTGTTGTAATAACAGACCACGCGGCCTGCCTGAATCTCAAAAAAATAGCGGATCGGCTCATTTCCGACCGGAATCTCGATCTCGTAATAATCAAAACCGTTCCGGACCAAACCGACCTGCATCTGTGCACGGGTGGAACCGCTGATGAAATAAACCGCATCTACATTATTTTTCAGGGTACGGAACCGGATCTTCACCGTGTCGCCCGGGTTCGGCTCAAACGGAATCTGATACTGCGGGGATTCATCACTGTAGAGCGCATGCTTGTTGAACATCGCCCGCATCTGTGACATATACTGCTGCATTCTTGTTTTATCCATGAACTAACGCCTCTGTCTTTCTCAATCATTCATTCCTTATATTTTACCCCACACCGCCATGTAATACAACCTTTTTCTGAACACATGTAACGATTGTGTTTATTGGATTTTTATACAGTAAAAGAGCCAGCGGGGTACGCTGGCTCTTTTGGAGAAGGTATTTCTCTTATGGGGTGTAGCAAAAACTATATAATGTATTGGGGGGTTTTTACAGTTATTATAGTACCATACGTCCCTCGAAAAGTCTGCACAAATCGCGATTTTTTTTCATTTGATTCTTATTCAAAATAACGATGAATTTTTCCGGCGTTTCGGATTTTCTGTTTTAATTTGCACAAACGCCCGTAAAATCGCAGAAAAAAACCTGCAAAAAACTTTTTTTGTTCTCTGCAGGTTTTCTATTGCAAATAAAAAGATATCAGATTTCTCCAGAAACTTCCGGTGCTGTTCCTGTCATCTGTGCTTCCTGCTCAAAAATGGCTTCGAATTCAGCACGGCTCAGCTTCTCTTTTTCCATCAGCTGCTTTGCACACTCATGCAGCACATAGGAATGCTCCAGAATAATCTGTTTCGCCTGATCGTGGCATTTCTCGATCATCTGGCGGACTTCCTCGTCGATGGCTGCGGCTACATTCTCGCTGTAGCTCTTCGTATGGCCCCAGTCGCGGCCGATGAAGACCTCATCCGAGTCGGAATCGTAAGCGACAAGACCAAGGTTCTCAGACATACCGTACTTCGTAATCATGGAACGCGCGGTAGCCGTCGCCTGTTTGATATCCTGGGATGCGCCCGTTGTGATATCGTCGAAGATCAGCTCCTCTGCCACACGGCCGCCGAGGCATACGGTGATGTACTGCATCATTTTGCCTCTCGTCTGGAACATATCATCGTTCTCCGGCTGCGGCATCGTGTAGCCCGCTGCGCCAGGACCTGTCGGGATAATGGAGATCGTATAGACCGCCTCCATATCCGGCAGCATATGGAACAGGATCGCATGGCCTGTCTCATGGTATGCGGTGATCCGTTTTTCTTTATCCGAAATGACTTTACTGCGCTTCTCCGCACCGATGCCCACTTTGATGAAAGCAGACTTGATATCGGACTGGCGCACAAATCTTCTGCGGTCCTTTGCCGCCATAATCGCTGCCTCGTTCAGCAGGTTCTCCAGCTCTGCGCCAGTGAAGCCTGCGGTCGTCTGCGCGATCTGTTTCAGATCCACATCCTCGGCCAGCGGTTTGTTCTTTGCATGGACTTTCAGGATTTCCTCACGGCCCATGACATCCGGCGGTCCTACAACCACGCGGCGGTCAAAACGGCCCGGACGGAGAATCGCCGGATCCAGGATATCGACACGGTTCGTCGCTGCCATCACGATGATGCCCTCATTGACGCCGAAACCATCCATCTCAACGAGAAGCTGGTTTAAGGTCTGCTCTCTCTCATCGTGGCCGCCGCCCATGCCGGTACCTCTTCGTCTTGCCACGGCGTCGATCTCATCGATGAAGATGATGCAGGGGTGGTTTTTCTTGGCTTTATCAAACAGGTCACGGACACGGGAAGCGCCCACGCCCACGAACATTTCCACAAAGTCGGAGCCGGAAATGGAGAAGAAGGGCACACCGGCCTCACCAGCCACGGCCCGGGCCAACAGGGTTTTACCGGTACCGGGAGGGCCCACCAGCAGCACGCCCTTGGGGATCCGGGCGCCCAGGGAGTTGTACTTATTGGGGTTCTTGAGGAACTCCACGATCTCCCGCAGCTCCTCTTTTTCCTCATCAGCGCCTGCCACGTCGGCGAAAGTGGTCTTCCGCTTTTCGTCGCTCATCTGCTTGATCTTGGCCTTGCCGAAGTTCATCTGCTTGTCGCCGCCCATGCTGCTGCCAAGCCTTCGCATCATGATCACCCAGAAGATGATCAGCCCCACAAACAAGATTAACGTGGGCAGTAGGCTGATCACCCAGCTGGTTTCCACCGGCCGGATGATATCCTGCACCATCTTATTGTCGGGATGGTCTTCGTTATACTGGTCAATGTCCTCCTTAACGTCCATGTAGAATAAATCCACACTGGGGAGCACATAGCCAATGGTCTTTCCATCCTCCAGGGTGATGGCCGTTTCGCCAGTGCCCAGGTTCAGCTTGTACTTGGTCACCTGCTGGGTCTGGAAGTAATCGATAATATCGGAGTACTTATAGGTTGCCTGCTGAGGCGTCCGGTTGTTGAAGAGGAAGATGATGATAAACAGCACCACCACCGGGATCCCGATATACAACAACAGGTTTCGGATCTTCTTTTGATTGCTGTCCAAGTATTTGTCCTCCTAAGTTTCAATAAAACTCTATCCGCTTTCTTCCCCTTTTATTCATACACAGAGGGTTTTAACACACCCACAAAGGGAAGATTGCGGTATTTTTCATCGTAATCCAGCCCATAGCCCACAATGAAGGCGTCGGGGATCTGGGCACCCACATAGGCGGGGAACACTTCCACTTCCCGCCGCTCGGGCTTGTCGAACAGGGTGCAGATGCGGATACTCCTGGGCCCCCGGGATTGGAGCAGCTCCATCAGGTAGCTCAGGGTCTTTCCACTGTCCAAAATATCCTCCACAATGACGATGTCGTAGTCTTTCAATTCCAGGTCCAGGTCCTTGACGATCTTGACCACCCCGGAGGTCTTCACCCCGGAGCCGTAGCTGGAGGTGGCCATAAAGTCGATGCGTGCGGGGATGGTGATAGCCCGCATCAAATCGGCCATGAACACCACCGAGCCTTTCAGCACGCTAACCAGCAGCAGGTTTTTCCCCTGGTAGTCCCGGGAGATCTCGCTGCCCACGCGCTCCACGATCTCTGCGATCTGCTCTTCTGTAAACAACACTTCTTCAATATCTTGCCGCATTCCGCATTCAGTTTTCATACGCATTCGTCCCTTTCCCCCAGCAAACCTGGTTCCTCAAGCTCATTCCCTTTCGCGGATGTCCACCAGCAGCGCCAACTTGGTGCGCTCTGTCACCTGGAAGCCCTCCGCCGGCCCCACGCCTTCGCAAAAGACGAGCTGTCCTGCCGCTTCCAGCAAGACCACCCGCCCCCTTTGAAACGCGGGGACCTTTTGTTCCTGAAACAACTGTTTCATGCTTTTTGAAAGCCGCCTCCCCGCGGGAGAAAAACGGTCCCCTTCCCGTCTGGAACGCGCCCTCAAATTTCCTGTAATTATATCATAGTCCAAAGCGTTTTTAAACAACAAATTGTGAATTTTTGGAGAGTTCTCCCCCCGGGAAAGGGGTTTTACCTGCAAAAATAAGGTCTTTCCGCAGGGCAGGTCTGTTTTTCCCAGGGCCACTTCCTGGGAAAAGCCCTCTGCCTCCCCTGCCTCTCCCTTTTTTTTCAAAGAAAACACCCCTTGGGAGCACTGGGCCAGGAAGCCTCCCGGCAAACCCGTTTCCCCACCTTGGGCCAGGCAGCAGCACAGGGCGTCCACGTGCTGCTTCTCCAGGGGAGGCACCCCCTGCTCCCGGCAAAACAGCCGCAGGGCCCTGGTTTGCACAGCCCGGTGGGAAGCCCCCAACAATGCGGCATCCAAGCCCCAGGGGACACGGGCTTCCTGCAACAGGGAGGACGCCTGCTCTTCCAAAAAACTCTCGTCCTGGGACAGAGTCCCCACCATGCGGGAAACCGCCTCCAACACCTGGGGGTTCAGCTCTTCTAGCACAGGGAGCACCTGGTGCCGCAGCCGGTTGCGGGTATACTCCTGGGAAAGATTGGAGCTGTCGGTCACATAAGAGAGCCCTTCCCGGCGGCAGTAAGCCTCGATCTCCTCCCGGGGGACCTTCAACAGGGGGCGCAAGACCTTCCCCCGGCTGTAAGGGATGCCCAAAAGTCCCGGCAAAGACGTCCCCCTGCACAGATGCAGCAGGATGGTTTCCAGATTGTCATTGGCATTGTGGGCCGTGAGGATGCGGTCCTCCTTGCCCGGGGCCAGACTTTCGAAAAACCGGTACCGGACATTCCGGCCGCACTCTTCCAGGCCCAGCCCCTCTTGGCGGGCCAAAGCGGCCACATCTTCCCGGAGAACCTCCAGCCGCAGGGCGTGCCCCTGGGCAAAGGCCCTGCAAGCCTCCTCGTCCCGCTGGGATTCCTCCCCCCGCAACTGATGGTTCACGTGGGCCAGCACCAGCCGCCGGGGGTCCACTTTCCCCAGCAGCCAGTGGCACAGGACGGTGGAGTCCGCCCCGCCGGAAAACCCCACCACGATCAAGCCCTGTTGGGGCAGGCCGGAGAGGTCCCCCGCCGCCAAAAGCTCACTCATGGCGGATGACCTCTCGAGAGGTATAGCGCATATACTCGCCCTGCCAATGGACAGGGATGGACTTTGTTTCACCGTGACGGTTCTTGGCCACGATGATCTCCGCGGCGTTCTGGTCCATGTCCTCGGTGAGCTGGCCACCCTCGCTGGTGGCATTGTAAGCTTCCCGGTGAAGGAAGATGACGATGTCGGCGTCCTGTTCGATAGAGCCGGAGTCACGCAGCTCGGACAAGCCGGGCCGGTGGTCTTTGGTGCGCTCTGTGGGACGGCGCAGCTGGGACAGGGCCATCAACGGCACGTTAAGCTCCTTGGCCATCACCTTCAGGTTCCGGGTGATCTCGGAGATCTCGTTGACTCGGTTGTCCGTGCGGCGGCTGCCGGTCATCAACTGCAGGTAGTCCACGATCACCAGGTCCACGTGGTCCAGGCGGCGCAGCTTGCCCTGCATTTCCAGCACCGTCAAGCCGGGGCTGTCGTCGATGTACAGGTCCGCGCGGCGGAGGATGTCCCCTGCCTCGATCAGACGGGCCCACTCAGCCTCGGTCAGGTCCCCCGCCCGCAGCTTGGTGCCCTCTACCAGGGCCTCGCTGGCAAGCAGACGGGAAGCCAGCTGTTCCCGGCCCATTTCCAGGGAGAAAAAGGCCACCCGCCGCTTGGCGGTCACCGCCACGTGCCGGGCGATATTCAGCCCCAAGCTGGTTTTGCCCACACCGGGACGGGCTGCCAAGACGATCAAGTCCGAGCGGTTCAGGCCGGTGATGGTGCTGTCCAGCTCTTTGATGCCGGTGGGCAGGCCCTGGTACTTCTCCCGGTCCGCGGAATTGAGCTTATCCAGCCGGTCAAAGGTTTCCAGCAGGATCTCCCGAACCGGCTGCAGGCCTTTGTCGCTTTTCCCCTGGCGGATGTCGTAAATCCGCCGCTCGGCAGAGTCCAGCAGCATGGACACTTCCCGCTCCCCGGAGGTGGCGTCATCCAGGATGCCCCGGGCCGCCTGCATCAACGTGCGCAGGTCATATTTGTCCCGGACGATGTTGGCGTAGGTTTCCACATGGGAGATGGAGGGCACCAACTGAGCCAGCTGGGTGAGGTACACTTTCCCCGTGGCCTCGTCAAAATCCGGCTCCTCTTTCAGCCGCTCCAGCACGGTGACAAAATCCACCGGCTGGCCCAGGGCGAACATCTCCACCATGGCGCCGTAGATCATGCGGTTGTTCACCGCGTAAAAATACCTGGGCTGGGGCAGGATATCCACCACCGTCGCCAAACAGGACGGCTCCAACAGGATGGCCCCCAGCACCGACTGTTCCGCCTCCAGGCTGAAAGGCATACTCATCCCCGGCTGTGCCTGGCTATCCAGATAGCCTTCTGTACCACCGCCGTACTCCATCGCCATCGCCTCCTCTCACGCAAAAAGGGGCGCCCCGCACCGCGAGGCCGTTCCCCTTACTTCTTTTCGCAAACCGCCACACTCATGGAAGCGGTGATACCGCCGTAGAACTTCACCTCGAAGGGGTAAGTCCCGAAGGCTTTGATATCCATGGACAGTGCGATTTTCCGCTTGTCCACCTCGATGGAAAATTCCCGCTTGATCTCTTCGGCGATCTCCTTGGCGGTGACGGAGCCGAAGATCCGCCCAGCCTGGCCGGGCTTGGCATAGATCTTCAGGGTCTTGCCGTCAACTGTGATG
>OLSM01001901.1_pt1 | contig 14492 bp, 10 predicted proteins | sample 1672721 | NCBI WGS metagenome assembly OLSM01 (sample SAMEA3136717, study PRJEB25190) | human gut metagenome | reverse complement strand
GTTGGCTTTTTCCTGCGCTAGTCTCTGTGCGTCAGCCTGTGCCGCGGCGGTAAGTTGGTAGTTTCATCAACCTCGTTTATTCTATTTTCGATAGAAATGACTAATATTGTATCACTAACATTAAAAAGTAAGACTATGGCATGTGCTAAGAAAAAGAAGATGGCAGAAGGAGGCAAAGTCTCCGAGAAAAAGAAACCTCAAATGAAATGTGGGGGCAAGGTTAAGAAGAAAAAGTAATAACCGGAGGGGTATATCCCCTCCTTAATATTTCGCTACATGAAAAATTCAGAGTTTGTATCTAGGATCACAAATGACATGAACTCTATTAGTAAAGACGCTCATGTCAGTAGAAGATGGATATTGTCCATAGGTAGGCAGAAGGCTCGATCATATATAGCCCAGAAGTACGCTGACGGTACTTTGTTCGGCGAGGAATCGTTATACACCCATATCAACTGCCTGGAGATGGAGAGAGTTCGGAAGGTTGATTGTTGCTTTGATGAGTTTAAATTATGCCGGGTGCTTATGAGATCCAAGAAAAGGCTTCCCGATATGATATATACCCGTATAGGACCGGCTATTATAAAGGTATCGAACATCATGGATGATATCATATTCACTCCTATATCGTTAAGAAAATACGCTAATAATAAGGAACGTAAATATGGTAATATAGATCAATACTATTATTACGTCAATGATGGATATATCTATATACCTGATATAAATATAGAGGCTATAAACGTGGATCTTATAACCCTTGACAGGAAAGCAGCGTTAGAGCTAGGGGGATGTGGAACGAAAAAAGATGATCCATGTATATCTCAATGGGATTATGATTTCATATGCCCTGATAAGTTACTGGAATATGTGGTATCTGAGACGTTAAGGGAGACGATAACCAAATTGCAGATCCCTACGGACGAGAATCCGGATATGGATATTAACAAGAAAACTCAAAAGATTCAGTGATGATAAATATAATAAGATCAATAATTAGTTTCTTCGGTTTCAATGATGCCATAGTTGATGGTATAGGCTAAAGAGGAATGAGGGATAGCTCAATCATAAGATATAACGAGATACATGATATGTATGATAAAATTATAAAGGATTTAGGAGATGTGTCAGCATACGTATCCAAGGGTTATATCTATGATAAGATAAAGGAAAGAGCAGGATTAAGCACCAGACATATTAGTAGGATATTGAATCATACTAGGAGGAGAGATCTTAGATTCATCTAATTGTAACAAAAAAGGAGAGACTATATAAGCCTCTCCTTTTTTTTATTGTCAACAAGATCCACTTCCTTGACCATCCTCATAATAAGCATAAGCTCCAGATGATATCCCGTAGTTGGTTGTTGTAGATTCAGAGAAAGTTCCTGATCCGGAAGGGATAGGGACTATTCTTGTCTCGTATTCCCATTGACCATTCGTCTTCTTGTATCCTATGGTCATCCTAGACGTCTTTTCCGATCCACATGGATTATTATACTGTATGGTGTAATTTATCGTCTTCCCGCTTCCGCTAGACGTCGTTACACTAGCGTTCCATGTTTTGGGGCAATCGCATTCCATAGCGTTGGCTTTTTCCTGCGCTAGTCTCTGTGCGTCAGCCTGTGCCGCGGCGGTAAGTGCGGCCTTATCACCGTTACACTTACACCAAGCGCCATCAAATATTTCTTGAATAAGGACAAAATTGTTATATTTGCGATATGAAAACAAAGTCATTTAAAATACTTGATCAGTACTTTCTCCGGTTTTATAGATCTATTATGTCTAAGAACGGGAAAAGGAGGAAGCATACGATTGTAGAGAAGAATGATATTCTTGAATGTCAGTCTTTGATATGGAAGGTCATACGTGATAAGTATCTGGATAATGAGGGTGGGGTTTATATAAACAACATCGGTTATCTATGTCATAAGATTAATCCTAACCGCAAGATATATCTGAATAAACTTACCGGTACTATTAACAGACGTGGAACGGGTGGATATTCTTATGTCCATACGTGTATGGATTTTATGCCCAGGAATAAGTATTTTCATCTATATATCTCTCCGGCATTGAACAAGGAATGTAGGCTGGCTATGGAGTCTGGAAGAAGATATAAGTTCTTGTATCGGGAAGTTGAATCGGAAAGTAAGGTATTTGGAGTTAAATGGGTTTATAAACTGTAGAAGTTTTTGTGATCCAGTTAGCTCGTGAGGGTAGACTGGATCTTTTGCTTGATATATACTATTGTCTATCTTTGTACAAAAGAGTTTGTTATGGTTGAATAAATCATTTATTTCATAAAGAATGTTTATATTTATGGCATAAGATATTAAGAATGAGATTAGTTGAGAGACATATCATAAAAGACAACCGATTTGAGGATATCTGCCTCAAATCCGGGTTGTTGTACAATTATGTTCTTTTCAACGTCAGGCAAGGGATATTCGATGGTAACTATCTAAAGGAATATGAGTTCTCTACTAAACTATGTAAAGAGGATCAGGTTGATTTTAGGAATCTTCCGTCGGTAGTGTCCCAGCAAGTCGTAGCCCAAGTCTTCTCGTCGATAAGGTCTTGGATCAGATTAAAGAAGGGATATGAAAAGAATCCTTCAAAATTCAAATCGAAGCCAAGATTACCAAAGTACAAACGAGGCAAGAAGCAGAATATGGTAGTTTTTACGACTTCTGCTTGCAGGCTTAAGAGTGATGGTTACATCCATTTTGTCAAGAGTATAATTTCACCAATCAAAACAAACATAGGAGGGAATAAATTATGCCAAGTTAGAATCATCCCTCAAGCTACATGCTATGTGGTTGAGGTTATTTATGAGAAGAAGGAACAGGATCTAAACCTGAATAAGGATAATGTTCTTTCGATTGATTTGGGATTGAATAATTTATGTACATGTATAAGCAATGTAGGTATCAAGCCTTTCATTGTAAACGGTAAGATTATTAAATCCTTCAATCAGTGGTATAATAAGAAGAAAGCCAGATTGATGTCATATATTGGCGATAAGGGAACTTCAAAGAGACTTAGACGGCTAAATAATTATAGGAATTTTTGGATAGATGATCATATCCATAAGATCAGCAGGTTTATTGTCAATTATTGTATTGACAATAATATTGGTAGTCTTGTAGTAGGGTTAAACAGAGGATGGAAGAATGGAGTAAATCTAGGAAAGAGGATAAATCAGAAGTTCGTTGAGATTCCGTTCTCCAAGCTAATTGATAAGATTTCTTACAAATGTAAATTGGTTGGAATAAACTTTCAAACCAATGAGGAATCCTATACCTCCAAAGTAGATCATCTGGCTTTTGAGAAACTGTGTAAGCATGATGTTTATCTCGGCAAAAAAAAGAAACGTGGATTGTTCCAAAGCTCTATCGGAAAGCTGATTAACGCTGATGTCAACGGAGCTATTGGGATTGGAAGAAAAGTATTCGGTGATTCTTACGTCAGTAAGATAATCGATAGTGGGTTGGCGTTTAACCCGGTTAGAGTAAACATTTTGTGATACGAATGTGAATTTAATAAATAAATTAATAATTTAATAACGTGACGATAAAGGGCTTATTGGCCGAGATCAAGGCCGATTTACATAAATACGATGATAGCGGGGCTATAGATACCTCATCTGTTTATAGGTGGGCTGAGATCGCTTTAAAAAGGTTTGGGGGTGTTATAGCCGTCATGTCCGAGGCGGTTGTCAAGACCAGCAACAAACAGGCGGTATTACCTTCCGATTTCTTCGACATGCTTGACGCCTATAGGTGTGAGCCTCTTGTTTGTGAGATTCCGGGGGGCGATAAGGCTAAGGCTGACCTCCAACACGAGATCGGCTGGGTCGAGCGCACCGAGCGCGGCTTCCGTTGGAACTCCTGCACGGAGTGCTGTAAGGAGGAGTTTGAGAAGACGATCACGGAGAAGCTATATATCGGGTCTCACGAGGTTCGCTTCCATTACCATCACCCCGTAAGGCTGTCTATAGGTCGTGGGTTGAGACGTGATTGCGCCGCCGACAAGTATCGGGATAAATATGCTTGGGATAATTATGATATAACTATATCTGGCAATACTATGTATACTGGGTTTGATGGATTTATTTACATCATATATCGTGCTACACCCAAGGATGATGACGGTCTCCCGTATATACCTGAAACGGCGTTAGGTTATCTTGAGGATTATGTCGAGACGTATATCAAGATGAAGATCTTCGAGAACGCCGCCGTTAACGGTTTGATACAAGGGGCTGGTGATGCTTATAAACTATACGCCCAGCAGGAGCCGGGTAAGTTCGCTAGGGCCATGAAAGAGCTTAAGATGTCGATGATTACCTTGAATGATTATCGGGAGCTGGCTGAGGATAATAGGAGGAGGATGCTGTCTTATGAGCGTATGTGGCCCAACGCTTTTGATAAGTATATTAAACTGGTTTAACAAAATACGATGATATGGCTGATTGGATACATTTAGATAAGACAAGTGGTACTGGTCCTGCTGAGGTTAGGGTTACCGCTGATATCAATGAGACTGGAGAGATACGTCAGGCTACGTACAAGGTTATAAAAGAAGGCACCAAGGAGGAGAAGACGTTCGTGTGCAGGCAGGAGTCGGTTCCGGTGGTGATCATCCCTGAGTTCGATTTCCTTGTGCTTAGGTATATCTGGGCTGACGAGGACGGCATTGACTTCGACACGGCTACTGGTTTCGATAACACCGGCCTCCCGGACGTGGACGGCAAGCTGGTTGGTTGGAGTAAACAGTACCAGACCACGCAGGAGCGGGTAGGTGATTATCTTATCCACGGTGGTGATAATATGGAATCAGGGAATGAGGCGGCTCTGATCCAGATGGGACCGTTGTTGGATGGTGATAATTATGATAAATTACCTCTTGAGATCAGATGCAGTATATACGGTAACTGGTATGGTGGTCGTGAGAAAGGTAATATCACTATCAAATTCACGGCATATAAGGGCGGTTCTATGGAGAAACGTGGATATGATTTTGTCAATATCGGAGGCGAGGAGGTTTATACCGGTGATGCCCCTACCAATGTATCTACCCATGGTGAGGATAATTGGCAAAATATAAAGACCTTGTATTCTAAGGTAGGCACGATGATCTACAACAAGGAGTCTCGTGACTGCATTGTAAGGATTGGCGAGTAGATTTTTCTTCATAATATAAACACATCGGCTCTCTTGTCCGTGAGGATGGGGGAGTTTTTTGTTTTTTAGTCCTTTACTTATGACATGTTTGATCTTTTATTGCGTCGGAATCGTGACATACATGGCGTTGTCGTTGGTTATTCCAATGATTTCAATAGTCTGGTGGCCGTGTGCGACGAGGGATCGAAGAGAGGAATAGACAAAGGATCTACCGATTTTGTGGATGTCAATGAGAGATACGTGACTAACGGGTTCTTCTACATATCCGTAGAGGACGCCGATAAGCAATCAAGCTACATGGGAAAAAATCCATAATTATTATGTTTTTGTATTTTCATTAGAGGTAAACGTTGCAAAGTGTTTAGATTTTCCTTCTGGCTTGTGAGAGTCAGAAGGATTTTCTATTTTTGTGCGATTTGAATGTTTTGCATAATACGTACGGTTTGTTAGAATCCGCCACATAAGTGATTATCTGGCGGATTTATTATATTTGCGAAAAAGATAAGATCGTGCAAAATAACTCTAACATAGCGGTTCCCGATTCCGGGATGAACAGGGATAAGCATCCACAGGACCTATCCCCGTCTGAGTACAGTTTCGCCTTGAACGCTACCATAGAGGGTGACGATGGGAGTCAGATTAAGATTCAGAACGAGCCTAGCACCCTTTTATGCAAGCGATTCGATGGCTATAAGGTTATTGGGTATAAGAATGATATAGCTGGTGATAATACTTATTTCTTTCTCGTGAATCCTGATAACAATACCTCTAAGATCACGTTCATGAGGTCATTGGATTATGTCAAGACCGTAGAGGATCAATTAGCAGGATCAGGGAAAGATATTCATCGTATCCTTGGCGAGAGACTTGAGGAGTCGGATGGTCGTTTCGATGAGATATGTGATTTGATGGAGGTGTTGATAGAGGATGGGACCGATGACCCTTGTCTTAACTTCTCCATTCATCACCCGATTTTCGATATAGAGATCAAGGATGAGAAATGTGGGAAGGTGATATACTGGACCGATGGATATAATCCCCAGCGATATGTTATGGTCGATAAGGCTCTTAATCCGGATGATGATGGTGACTTTTGGTATCATTACCATGGGTATAAGACATGTGGGGATGACAAGCCAATAGAGAGGTGTAGGCTGGCCTGCGAGAAGCTGCTGGTGTTCCCGTTGCTGACGGCCCCGTGCGTGGAGCCTGAGGTCGTGGAGTTCGGGGGAAGCCTGCGTGCCGGGACCTACCAGTTCTGCGTGGCGTTGTGCGATGAGTTCGGGATTGAGAAGACCGGATATTGCTCATTGACCAACCCAATCATGTTATTCGATCGTCAAGATATGGTTATCCGCGATGGTTTATGGGGTAAGTCAACCAACATGGGTATCCGCCTTACCGTGTCTAATATAGATAAGCAGGTATCTCATTATAAGATAGGCGTTATACAGAACACGGTTGGGTTTAATGGTGAGCAAAGCCCGGTTCTTGAGTATTTCATAGAAGGTATACATCCGATAACGGAAAGGACCATCTATTACCTTACGGATCAGTATAGCGAGCGTACGACCATGGAGAAGTTATCCAAGGAAATACCGGTATATAAGACAGCCAGAGGCATGACGTCTGTCGGGAATCGTCTTCTTCAATACGGCTTGACTGTTGAGAATGAATGGAATTTACAGCCAGTAGTTAACTTCTTGGGACATTTTGTTAAATGGCAGACATCCATAGCCACTGAGAATCTATACAAGGATGGGGTAGCTTGTTCTAAATACGCCTCATTCATGCGTGATGAGGTATATCCGTTAGGAATAAGATTCTTTACCAACACAGGATACAGGACGGCTAGGTTCCCGCTTATCCCTCGTCCGGCCACAAGGGAGGAGATGGAGGTTATCGTTGATGAGGACGGTAACTCTGACGACCTGTCGGCTGCGTCGGTGCTGGAGAACAACCCGCAGTGCGCCGGGAACAGCCGCCGTCATCTTTGGCAGTTTAAGAATACGGCAAAGATCATAAACGACCCGTCTTGGGGATTTGATGGTTTTGGAGGAGAATGCAAGAATCAGCTAGATGTCAAGCAACTCAGATATGTAGAGCAGGAATATGCCACGGTAGGAGAGACCCAATTCGTTATCAACACAATGGGGGAAGATGTTACGGTAGATGATGCTATTGATTATATTGCTGACAATATAGAGAATCTGTGTGATCTTATAGAATCCAATGTAGGCATTACTGACGAGTTATGTGCGGCTATATCGTTACCTGAGGATCAAGATGGTATAAAGGCTCCCGATTTCCCTAGTGGATGTGACGATATCGAGAGGATAGAGACCAGGACTATATTGGATAAAAACTCTTTGGTGGATTCTAGGATTGATTTTACATATAAGTTAGCTAGTGATTATACGGAGACAGAGCCTACTACATTAATACAAAGTAATGCTGAGTCTCAAAGGAAGTTTTCTGTATTGTGTGATTTTGATAATTACTCTAGTGGAGGCAAGAATATCATAGATCTGGTTCAGGAATGGCTGGATGGTCAGGATGAGGATAAATTCACGTCTGACATAGATTCTTCCGCCTTGGTCTTGTGTCAGGATATGTCTAATGTCCGGCAGTTATATGATGAGGGTATATGTACTAATGGGTGTTCGGTAGGTGATCCTTACGTGAATCCTACTATTAATGATGTTCAACTACCCACGTTCCAAGGAGGTAGGTCATTGGGTAAATGTACGTTCTTATTCCAAGGCGATGGGTGGGAAGGCAAGAAGCATACCGAGACTATGCTTGATATATTGATGGATTCAATGAAAAAGTACTTCCCTCAATATGAGAGTCAGTTTGGTATTGAGAACGCCATGTGTCTTTTTGGTGATGGTGATAACTCTAAGTTCAATACCGGCATATCTACTGATTGGGAAGATCGTGTGTCTGTGCAGAATGATATTGACGCCAAGACCAATTGGTTCGGTAGAAGCAACTTGACTTATTTCAAGTTCTATCCACATGTATCCTCATACGCCAGATGGGTGGAGTTGGATTACGAGAAATACATAAGTGGTTTATCCGATCCTGATAACGGTATTATGTACATAGAGATGATGGGTAACTATAATTATCCGATCGGCGACTCATCATCATACAATAAGGTTCGTATAACGTTTTTCTCGGACAAGGAAGGTACCGTGGCTCCTAATCCTTTGGCTAACGATGCCAAGAAAGGTGTTATAGTGAATTACGTGGATCATAAGATATTTATGATGCCAAAGTACTTGTTCTGGAATGATGACAAGACTACTTTCCATAAGATATATGTTTGCATCGAGCCTGCGGTATGCGTGTTCTTCACCGGTTTCGCCATGAGGCAGGACATGAAGGAACTTGCCGGATTTTATACGGCTGGCACCGCCATCTTCCCCGCCCCGTTCTGTTTTGGCATTCGGCCACTGGAGGTGAAATACGTATTCTTCTTTACAAAAGAACTGAAATTAAGGAGATTTGTCACATATGAGGCGAAATGCATCTCATGTGGAGATAAACCCGCTGATTGCGCTCCCAGACCATATCAGTATGGTGATTTCGGATATTGGGAGTCTACCAATAAATATCCGGCTAATTTTGAGTTGTATGATTCAAGTAAGATCGGGATATCATCGGGAGGATCAAAGAGGAAGGATATAATAGATTCTTTGACGAAATACTATGGGTCTCCTAAATCCGTTGAGGGTAAGTCTTATTTCACCGGTAATGGGGATAACGCTGAGTACCCCAATACGTCAACCACATTTTGTCAGAAACCTATACGTCATTACAAGTTCCCGGATAACTCTGTCGCTCCTTTTATGGGTAATCCGTCTCAACTGACCGGTCAATATGGAGTTGACTCCTATATTTATCCTATAGGGGTGATGCTTGATGACGATATCGTTAATGAGTTTCTGGATATAGCGGTAGAGAATGGTCTTATAGATAAGGCTAGAAGGGATTCCATAATAGGATATGAGTTGTATAGGGGCGATAGGACATTGGATAAGAGCGTTATCGGTACCGGTCTGGCTTATGATATGTTTAAGTACGATGATCCCGACGGATCGGCTAACCTTTATCCTAATTATCCTTACAACGATTTGTCTGATGATATGTATATCTATAAGGATATTAATCGTGAGAATTTTATAACGCATCCGTTTAATAGGAAGGGTAATATCTGGTATTCATTCTTAAGCCCTGATATTGCCTTCAATAAACCTGACGCTCCTACTGAATGTCTGGTTGATGGTTATCAGTTGGGTAAATCCTCTGGTATATTTAGAGAGGTAGAGGATCATCCGAAATGGACGATATTAGGGGGTAAGGCTTATAGTATGGCAACGTCATTGGCTACGGTGGAGGCTATGGCTAATTTAATATCCGCTATAGCTGAGTATACATATCAGTCGGCTTCACAGCAATATGTCGGTGGAGGCGTGATGTTTTTGGCCAACCCGGTGGGTATAGCTCTGACGGCTATCCGTCTGGCTACAGGTATCGCCAAGGCTACCTCCCAGTCTGTCGTGGATATAGGGAAGTACAGGTATCAGTGGTTAACGGCCTTGATAGATAGGGGACCTAGATGGAATTACGCTTATTATTATACTTCTGTCGCTCATTATAATCTATTTTACCAAAAAACAGGGGCATCAGAGTTGCGTGGATTATCTACGGCTAAGTATATTAAAAGCGGATTGTATCCGGTAACGGATATCTCATCACAAGGGAAAGTAGTAGGCGGTAAGCCTATAGTTGTAAATAATCTCGATCGTGAGCATTCGTTGTTCATGTCATTTGGTATGGATAAGTATATGCTTGAATATCCGGAGTTGGTTTCAAGTTATGATACCAGCCGTATTCAGGATGAATGTAATATTCGTAACGACGAGGTGGCTGGTATGACGCCTCATTTTATGACACGTGAATCTTTCGTATCCTGCCCCTATATGAGGATAAAGAAATATTCTCCGGCTCAATACGGACAGATAGAGGATATCAGGTGGGTATCGTTAGGTGGTTGCGGGTTGATGGATGAGGATAAGCGTAAACCTGTTTTTGGAGGTGATGTGTTTATATCCAGATTCTCGCTTAAAAGAAAAATGCCTATGTTTTACTTGACTCAGTTCGGTCAGGGGGACATGATACCATTCCCTTATTATGATTATCGGAACATCGGGTATCCCCGTTATTTCGTTAATTACGACACCGGGGAGGATTATCTTAATAAGACTGACACGGATACTGGATCGCTATATTCGTTCCCTAGCCGTAAGAGTGCTTATGAGATGGCTTGCAAGACCGGGGATATGTATCTTAGCGGTCGTTTCTTCCTATACTTCTATGGCATACCTCAGTTTCTTGTGGAGTCTGAGATCAATTGCAATTTCCGTATAGCCGGACCTGAGCCTTACGAGGGGTTCTATCCGGAGGTGGGGGATTATATATCATGGACTCAGGAGCGTAATGTCCCTATATCAAGGGATAATGTGTTTAAGATAAGTCCTGTGTACAAGAATCGTTTTACGTTAGGTGGCAGGTCATTACCAGAGACGTATGATAGCAATTTTTGGGACTGCGCTTACCAAAGACCCAACGGCGTCATATGGAGCACCGCCGACGTGTCGGAGAACGGCATGACCGATCCTTGGCTGTCGTACAAGCCTATGGATTACCATGAGTTCAAGACCTCGTTCGGGAAGCTTATAAGCATGAAGGGGATAGAGTCGGATCAGATATTGACCCGCTTCGAGAATCAGGTAGGGTTGTACAATGCCATAGACGTGTTGGCGGAGAGAATATCCCCGGAGAATAGCGAGCTAGGGACAGGTGGTCTTTTCGCCTCTCGTGGTATCGAGTATAATAATACGACGTTAGGATATTCCGGGACCCAGAGTCGGGATATGATCAGTTGCGAGTTCGGGCATTTTTGGGTCGATTTAAGGCGTGGTCAGGTGTTTAAGGTAGATTCTAATGGCAGGAATCTCACGGAGGTCACTCCGGGGCTTAGAAACTGGTTTAAGGAGCATCTTCAGATGAAGATCATCCGTAGCCGGATATATAACGCCGATACGGATGCTGAGCTGTCTTATTATGATATCGATAACAAGTTCTTTGGTATAGGTCTGTCCATGGGTTGGGATAATCGTTTCAAGAGGGTTCTGATAACCAAGAAGGATTATATACCGGTAGGGAATCCAAGCGAGTACCAATTCAGGGGAGGCCGGTTCTACAGGAACGGGCAGGCGGTGGAGTTGCAGGACACCAGCCATTTCACTGACGTCTCCTTTACCGTTGGATATAATTGCCTGAAGGGTGAGTGGAAATCATATTTATCCTACACCCCGGATTATTATATAGAGCACCAGCATTATTTTCAGTCTGGTAAGAACTATTCTAGTGATAGTCGAGAAGTGGGATTGTGGTCTCATGGCTTAACCAATCAATCGTATCAGGTATTTTATGGTAAGCTATATCCGTTCGTCATAGAGGTACCTGTCCGTGAGCAGTATGTGAATAAGATCCTTACGAACTACCAATATCGGATGGATGCCAGAAGGTATCAGGATGAGGTTAATTATCAGGTTAGAAGAACAACTGGATTTAATAAGGCATGGTTCTATAACGATACCAACAACAGTGGAGAGCTTAGGATGACCATCGCCGACAAGAACGATATGAGCCAGCGGTTAAGGTATCCTGTAACCAATGACGATAGCCGTGAGATACTGGTGACGGAAGTGGATCAGAAGATCAACATCAACGACTACTTCAACGAGGTTAAGGACGATACTAATAACCTACCGGTATGGGTTAAGGACGTGAACGATATTGGCCGGGAGATCGACCCAAGGGCTGTCGATTATCATCGGAGGTGGCGTGATCGTCTTCGTGGCGATTGGTTTTTGGCTAGGTTCGTGAATGATATTGAGAGCCGGTTCAAGATGATAGTTCGTTGGTTCAGCAATGATGAGAAAGTTTATTAATTTATTAACATATGGGGGGGGGTATTTGCCGCCTCTTCCTTGTATATTAAAACGATATGGAAGATTTTATTGGTAAGTACGATGGTAATCAAATAGACAGTAGACTTGATAAGGTCAAGGATATGGTTGGCGCTACGGCGTCTCAGGCTGGGGAGGATGGATTGGTACCAGCTCCGGCGAAGGGAGATGAGGGTAGGTTTCTTTGTGGAGATGGCACGTGGAAGGATGTGGTAGTCGAACCAGATTACACAGTGTTTGACATTGTTATGGAGATATCATCAAGTGGTAACCTATCTATATCTCAGGAAAATTATAATAAATTATTAGAGAAACTTCCAAGCAATGCTGTTAATATATTTCCAGTCAGAGATAATGGAGTATACATATCAAGTATTTTTGGTGGGTATAATGTTAATGATGATAATTCTATTTGGCTTTATATAAAACAGGATGCGGGAATATTACATAATTCTTCTATACAAATCTCTATATATCAAAATTTAACTGTTGCTATAACTTCTGGTATGAATTATTTAATACCAGTAAATGATGGAATTGATGTATATACAAACCTATCAAATGATTCTTCTGAGAATGATATTAGACAGTTAACAATACATACTACAGGTGATGGAACTAAATCTTTAATGGATGATGGTAAATATCGTAAGCTGCCAATATATGGGAAGAATTTATTGCTTGGATCTAGTACAGAGGTAAGTAATTCCAAGTATGAGATGGCTAATTATTGGCTAACTGAACCGATATCTAAAGGAGCACAAGTAACATTGACTATTTTTGGAGAATTGGGTGTTGATAAGGAAATGTTAACTATATATAACTCTACTGGTGCAGTAGGTTCTATGGCTCAGTTCAGCAAGGCTGACTTTGTGAATGGGAAGGCCAGTAAGACTTTTAAATGGATTACTAATATCGGAGATGCAGTAGCTGATAATACACATATGATTGTATTTAGTTCTCCTAAAACTGGCACATCAACTTCCACCATCCATAAGATTAAACTTGAATATGGTGACATTTCGACCGAGTGGTCTCCAGCTTGGGAAGATATACCAGATCTAGAAGAAAGGTACGCATATGGTGTTGAGTGGGATACTGCATCATCTAGTCCTGATGGTGTTAGAGTAGGTAATATGCAATTGCATAGGGAGTTGCCGGTGCAGAGTAAGATGAGAAGGTGTCTTTTGGATAGAGATGGTGGAGTTAAAGAATATTTGGATAATGAGCTTTCATGGGGTGGAAGCTATTTGGATTATGCCGTTATGACAGAGATACCTGAACATTGGTATAAATTGTATTTTAATGGCACTAAATTTAGGATGATGTTGTCCGAAATTCCATTACCTGGGTATAAACATGTAGATAAGTTCTATATCTCAACATATGAAGCCAGAATGTATAGAACCGATAATTTATTATGTTCGGCGGCTGGAGCTAGTGAATTAAGTGATCCTAATTCAACTAATTTTAGAGGTGGCGACAATACCGCTGAATGGGATGATACCTACCGTTCCCTACTCGGCCGCCCCGTCACCAACCTCACCCGAGACCAATTCCGACAAGCCGCGAGGAAACGTGGCAGCGGCTGGGAAATGTACACCTACAACGCCCACAAGATCCTGTTCTGGCTATTCGCCGTCGAGTACGCCACGCTGGACAGCCAGAAGCCTTTCAACGCCCAGAAGGACGCTAACGGTTTCGCCCAAGGTGGCCTAGGTCCGGGACCAACGCAAATGAAGGATTGGACTAACTTCAACAACGTCAACCCCCTTATCCCATGCGGCTATACCAACGAGTTCGGGAACGGCTCGGGAGAGAAGGCATATGTGGTGAAGAACGCTTCCGGCGGTACTCACGCCACGTTGATGGCTAACAGGTATCGTGGCATAGAGAATCCGTTCGGACACATCTGGAAATACACTGACGGGGCCAATATGCAGGTCACCACGGGCGATGCGGGATTATCCATATTATGGACTACCGATGACCCGTCGAATTTCAGCGACACCTCTTACACCGGCTATGACAAGAAAGGCAATATCTGCCGTACAAACGGTTATGCCAAGAAGATGTTGCTTGGGGAAGATGGCGATATAGTGCCCACGGAGGTCGGCGGTAGCTCCTCTACCTACTGGTGCGACTATTACTACACCAATACATCGGCTAACCGCATGCAGGTGGTGCTGGTTGGCGGTAGCGCGGATACGGGTTATGTGCCTTCCGCTGCGCCTCGTAACGTCGGGTCACGCCTTTGC
>OLSM01001898.1_pt1 | contig 14509 bp, 18 predicted proteins | sample 1672721 | NCBI WGS metagenome assembly OLSM01 (sample SAMEA3136717, study PRJEB25190) | human gut metagenome | reverse complement strand
CCAGCAAGCGTTGAACGCATAGGCGAAGATGCTTTCTTGAACTGCGGCGATTTGGTGATGACAGTTTGCAAGGAATCCTATGCAGTATCATACGCAAAAGAAAATGACATTGACTATCGTTATTCCAAGTGAAGTAAAAGTCTCTGCCGAATACTGTCATAGAAACAAAAGGCCCCTTTCGTCATACACGGAGCCGCCGTCGCCCGCGTGCCGTATGGCACGATCCAGCGCCATGATGGTGGCGATGGCTCCGTCGATTTTCTCCGTGCTCTTTTCCTTGTCCGCTTTGATGTTGCCCGCCGGGTCAGAGCGGATGGTCACGTTGTCCACCATCCAGCGCAACACCGGGTGCCCGCCGTGCGCCAGCTTGCCCTCCAGCGTCAGCTTCATCAGTTCCTTTGTCGGCGGCGACATATCCTTATAGCCCTGCCCGAAGGGAACCACGGTAAAGCCCAGCCCTTCCAGATTCTGCGTCATCTGCACCGCGCCCCAGCGGTCGAAGGCGATCTCGCGGATGTTGTACTTTGTGCCCAGTTCTTCAATAAATTCCTCGATATAGCCGTAGTGGATGACGTTGCCCTCCGTCGTGTGAACGAGGCCCTGCCGCGCCCATAGGTCATAGGGCACATGGTCGCGCCGCACGCGCAGATCGACTGCTTCCTCCGGCAGCCAGAAAAACGGCAGAATTTCATATCTGCCGTTTTCATCATCCGTCTCGGGCGGAAAGACCAGCACAAAGGCGGTGATGTCGGTGGTACTGGACAAATCCAGCCCGCCGTAGCAGGCGCGCCCGCGCAGGGCCTCGGGATCGACCGGGAAGGCGCAGGCGTCCCACTTGTCCATCGGCATCCAGCGCACGGTGGAGTTCGTCCATTGGCAGAGATGGAATTGCCGGAATTGCATTTCCTCCGCCGGGTTCTGCTTGGCGCTCTCGCAGGCGGCGCGGTAGTATTCCATGTCCACGGTCTTGCCCAGCGAGGGGTTGACCGCTTTCCAGACCCTGGGGTCTGTCCAGTCGGCCTCCGGCGGCGTGGAATAGACCACGGGGTAGAACGTCGGGTCGCGCTTGCGCCCTTCGAGGATGTCCACCGCCTTGGAATGGACTTCATAACAAATCGAGTTCTTGTCGCTGCCCGCCGTTGTAATGACGAAATTGAGCGGCTGCTTGCGCGCCGCGCCGGAGCCCTTGGTCATAACGTCGAACAGTTTGCGGTTGGGCTGGCCGAGCAGTTCGTCGAAGATGCAGGCGTGGACGTTGTAGCCGTACTTCGAGGCCACCTCAGAGGAAAGCGCCTGATAGATGCTCCGGGTCGGCAGGTATACGAGGCGCTTCTGGCTCTCCACGATCTTGATGCGCTTTAAGAGCGCCGGACATTGCAGCACCATATCCTTGGCCACGTCAAATACAATGCTGGCCTGCTGCCGGTCGTTGGCGCAGCCGTATATCTCCGCGCCCTCCTCGCCGTCGCCCGCCAGCATATACAGCGCGATGGCGGCGGCAAGCTCGCTGTTGTGCGTGGGCACAAACGAACGCCCCGCCAGATAGCAATGGCTGGGGCTGTCCACCTGAATGCAGCGCATTTTCACCCTTTCATCGAGCGGATAAATGTCCCTGAGATAGTGAAAGCAGGAGCGCGTTATTTTTCTGCGCTCCCGCTTTCGGGCATATTTCCGTTCAAGCCTCGATGTGGGCTGATCCTCAAAGGTGGTAAAGCGTATGATGTACAGCGTTTCCCCGGTCGGGACGCCGTAGCGGGTGGAGGGCGCTTTTGTCATGGCGTTTTTGACGCCAAGGCTCCACAGCAGTTCCCGCACGTCCTCAGCCAGCCTTTGCAGGGTGGACACATAAGTGCTTTGCGATCTCACCGTGCCGATAGAGCCGTCCGAGTCCATGAGGCCCTGCAGCAGCGCCCAGCGCTGGCTGATGGAAGCGCATTTATACTCGGTCGGAATGCGTTTCTGGCGGAAACTGGACAGAAGGATGGGCTTGAGCGCTGGGATTCTGAATACCCAGCTCCCGCCGCCGCCCTGTTCCCATTGGCTGGAAACTTCATAGGGAAGCTGCTTTAGGAAGTTTCCCACGTCGCAGGTGCGCACGGTGACCTCCGGCTTGACGGCGTTGCCGTTTCCCAGCCAGAAGCCGTAGACATAGGGATCGACCGGAAGTTCCCGTTCCGGCATTTGCAGCGCTCTGGCGACGGGGATGCGGATCACCGAGCGATTTTCACGTTCATCGCCCGCGTGCCGCGCCCGGTACCGCACTGTGGCGCGATAGATTTCCTCGGTGGTCAGCCGCTTTTCCCGCTTGCCGTTGTTGGTGACCTGCGCGTCCCACAGATGCCGTGCGCCCGCGTCGATGTGCGAGCCGTCGCGGAAAATGAGCCGGTAGCATTGCTCGGTGTCGTCGATCTCACTGAAAGCCACGATGTTGCAGGGCCGCCCGCTTTCGTCAAACACCTGGTCGCCCGGCGTCAGCGTGCCCATTGTTTTCCAGCCCTTCGGGGTGAAAACCGGCGTATCCAGCGCCAGCTGTTTTCCGGCCTTCTTGCAAATTTCCACGAACGCGGTGTTGAATTGCCGGTAGCCGTTGGGCTTGACCACGCCGAACAGGTCGCGGATGATCTGCTCCTGCCAGTCGAACAGTAAAAACGGCTTGCCCGCCCACACGCCCTTGGTATGCTTAAGCGCCTGAATGAAATTGACCGCGTGGTCAGCGCGGTCTTTGTCATAATGCGAGGTGGGCAGCATGAAGCGCGTGGGCTGAAACTTCTTACTTCTCGCCATGCCTGCGGCCTCCGTCCCTGTAAACGTGATTTCCCACAGCGTCCCCCCTTCCCGTGGGCACAAAAAATGGCCCCTTTCGGAGCCTGCGTAGGTGTGGCGGCGCTCAGTTTTCCGCCTCGTACAGTACCTTGCGAGCGTAGGTAATGCGAACGATTTCGCCGGGCGCGTATTCCGCACTGTGCCCGAAGCGCCGCTCAAATTCCCGGCGGTCGGCGGCGACAATATACCATGTGCCGTATGTGTTTGTGCAGTCGCGGCGGAGCACGGAGGCTTCCGTCTTGAACGTAAAGTCCTGCCCGTCCTTGTGAATCGTCACCGTGACCGTCTTGGCGTCGGTAAAAGCGACCGCTTCCATAATGCGCCGGATGATATGGGCCGGATTTTCGGCGTCCTCTGCCAGCTTCTCGTATTCCGCCGCCAGCGCGTCGTGCGCAAGAAAATCCAGCAGCATTTCCGCCTGATTCCCATCATCGGCCCAAAACCGCGCTGCTTCGCGTTCGGCGTAGCCCAGCGGGTCGGCAAGGTAGTCGAGCAGCGTATCTTCCGTCCATTGGTCGGGGCGGTAGTGGCAGGAAAATCCGGCGTCCTCCGGCGTCAGGCCGCCGAGGATCAGTTCCCGGGCCGCCGACGGCGCGCGGTACTTGCGGTATTGTTCCAGCCGTTCGAGGCTCCGCGCGTCCGTCAATTCGCAGATGGCCAGATTGCCCCGGTCGCCTGCCACGCGCCGCTCGACCAGCGCGCGCACATCCTGCTTGAGCCGTTTGAGAAGGTTTCCCTTTGAGCGTTCGGCGAGCGTATCATCCAGCCCCTCGGCGTGGATCAGGGCATAGTCGGCGTCGTAGACCAGCCCGTCGGCGGCGTTGTAGATGCCCGCATACTCGATGCCCTCGGCGTGCAGTGCGCCGTCGCCCCGGTACTGCCGCTGGGCGAACAGGTAGTCAAAGCCGGGCCGCTTGGGAAGGCGGAGAAAGATGTAGGATTCGCGTTCCAGCTTCAGGGAAAGGAGGTTCGTTTCGCCGGAGCGGAGCCACATTTCAAATTGTCTGTTCATTGCCGCGCCTCCTCTCACATGGTATACCCGGCGCAGCGGAGGATCTCGCGGATGGCGTTGATGGCTCGCTTCGGGCTGGAATAGTCGCGCATTCCCAGCGGGCGGTCATTTTCGTACAGCCGGATGATAGGCGTGCCATAGCTCTCATAGCCCTCGATGCGGTAGGTGGATTCTTTCTCGCCGTACCATGCCAGATCGGTGGTCTTTCGCCACTCGCGCTCATAGATGAATCTGCCGTCGTAGGTGGTCTTGCCCAGGTGCTGGAAGCCGTTCTGCTGCATGAGTTCCGCAAAGCTGATCTTGTTTTTCATGATGATTGCCTCCTGTTGCTTGTCTCTGTTTTCTTTGTTCTCTGTGCCCTTCGGCTGAGTGAGTGTTACCATAGACACCCCGAAAAGACAAGCTCACCACGGCTCTTTTTTCAAAGAAATTTTCGCCGCGAGAGGACGAGCCGGAAGGCCCGCCCGAGGCCGTAAAACGCGCTGCTTATATGCGGCGGATGACGTCCGCGCCATAGGCGGCTCCGAGGCCGGAGCCGTTGTCCCAGTTGATGTGCACCGTGCCGATGTCATCCACGGCAACCACCGTGCCCTGATCGCCCGGCCTCAACCGCGCATAGGGATCGTCCATGGAAACCAGTTCTACACGACATCCCGCCGGGGACTGCAGCCGGAGCCGCTCTACGATCTCACGCGGGGGAAATGTGTTCATAGTACACGCCTCCTAATACTCGTCGGGAAACAGCAGTGTGGTGGCGCTGCCGTCCCACTCGGTAATGATCCAGATTTTCCACTCCGGGTGGGCCGGATGGGTATAGGCCGCGAGTATGCGGTCACCGCCATGCGCCAGCGCCCGGTCGTTCTGCTTTCGGTCGCTCTCGCACAATTCGCCCCAATCGGCGCGCAGATAGCGCTGAAACGCGCGATGCACGAACGCGGCGAAGCCGCTGCTCTCGCGCATCCGTTCGGCCACGCCGCGCGTCGCTACGACCTGCCCCAGCTTCATACCTGCCATCATGCCGCACCTCCACCACAATGCGGGCAGGCTTCGTGATCCCCGGCGTCGTATACACGCCCGCAATGCTCGCAGCGCACCCATTCGCCGAAATAGAATTGCTCGTCCACCCATGTGTCCGGCGACTGCCAGTTCAGGCAATCGAAGCACATCCGCGCCAGCGCTTCCTGTCCGTCGCACAGCGCGAGCAGGTCGTTGTGCGTATAGGGCGTGTCGGAAAGCTCCGGCACATAGCACACGCGCTCCGGGTGCGAGCGGTAGGCGGCCTCGTCCTTGACGATGTAGCCCTGCTCATAGAATTCCCGCTGAATGAGGGCTTCCCGTCCATTGTGGGCGGGAATGTATTTTCCGATCTGCAGCATGGCTCAGCCCTCCTGTACGCGAAACATCAGGGCATGGCGCTTTTCATACTCGTCGCTGAGAATGACCTTGCACCGGTCGTTGATCTCTACCATGCCCTCCAGCGTGCAGCCGTTCTGCGTGAACAGCCATGCGCTTTCAAGGGCTTGCGTCCAGCTGGGGGAGAAGGTGAAAGCCTCGATGCCATACTCGCGCATATCCGCGATGAGTTGCGCTTCGTCCTTATAGTCATAGATTTCAGAGAGGTCGATGTAGTCGTTGCCGCGCTCGCGCGCGTCCGCGTAGAGCTCGTAGAGCCGGGCGTAAGCGCGCCCATTGGCGGCGACCTTTTCATTGAGCGCCCGGTGCTCTTCGCGGGCCTGCTCCATGCCTTCCTTGTCGTTCTTCTGCGATGCCTCGTTGTATCGCGCCGCGAGCGCTTCATGCTGGCTGTACATTTCCGCGAAATTGTTCTTCATGGTTGCTTGCCTCCTGTTGATGTATGCTGCCCTTGGGCTGAATGAGTGTTACCATAGACACCCCGAAAAGGCAAGCTTAGAAAACCTCTTTTTACAAACGAATCGCCTGTTCGCCGGTGAATTGTTCCCACCGGCGGACGATGAGGTCGCAGTGCAGCGGGTCGGGTTCAATGGCCCGGCAGCGCCGCCCGGACTGTTCGCAGGCAATGAGCGTGCTGCCCAGCCCGGCAAACGGGTCGATCACGAGGTTATGGACGTCCGCGTGCATTTTGATGCACCGCCACGGCAGTTCTATGGGAATCTGCGCTTCACCGTTCTGCCTGCGCAGGGCGGCGATCTCCCACACGCCCGCGTAGCCCCACTTGCGCCGTTCCTCGCGCGTCAGCCGCTTTACGAATTGAAAAGAGTGCGCCGCGAACGCCGATACCCACGCATATTCCTGATCGTTGTACGCCTCGGGCGCGCCGCTGGCATAAGCGGTCACATAGTCGAATTGCGGCGCGGGCTTGTTTGACGCCGCCTGCAGCGCGCCCGCCGTGGGCACGTTGCCGGTCATCTTCCATACCCTGATCCACAGGGGGCGCAGCGTTTCATCCGCGAACAGCTTCATGGCGTGCATGGCCAGAGGTTCCACAAACGGGCTGCCCGTCTGCATCAGGTCGGCGGTTTGCCAGCAGACAACTTCCGCATACCGCGCCAGCAGGCGGATCGCCTTCGCCATGCGCCTGAGCCACGGTTCAAGGCCGTGTTTCGCATATTCCTTCGCGTCCACGGGCGGTGAGGTCACGGCGCATTGCGCGCGCTCCTTGCCCAGCAGTCTTTCGTATGCCTCCGGGCCGGTGGGTTCGGCGCAGAGCAGGCGATGCTCGCTCAGCGCCCACAGGGTGCCAGGCTGCGTGACCGGCCCGCCGTCTTCCGCGATCTGCTCTCTGGCGGCGTCAGCGTCAAATTCATCCTCCTGGGCCTCGTGCGAATAGAAGCGGTTCAGTTGGTGCCTTACACGCTGGCAGGGAGCGCACTGGTCTATCTGCTCACCCGCAATGTCACCCGTGCTCTGTCTGTGCTGATGGTGGACTTCTCCTGCGCTTTGAAACTGTCCATGCCTCTGGCGGTTCTCTCCGCCATGAGCGAGGCCAGCTTTTCCTCGTCCCAATCGCCCTGAATCTTGTTGAGGGCGACGTTGAGCGCCTTTTCCCGCCGCAAGTCCAGATCGACCACTACGCAGTCGATTTCCGTTTGGCCCATGTCCACAAGCACTTTTAGCCGCTGGTGCCCGCCGACCACGTTCCCCGTCCGGCGGTTCCAGATCACCGGCTCCACATAGCCAAACTCCACAATGGAGCGCTTGAGCTTTTCATACTCCCGGTCGCCCAGCTTCAGGTCTTTGCGCGGGTTGTACGCTGCAGGATTCAGCCGCGCGGCGGGAATTTTCTGTATGTCCATGAAAACCTCATTTCTGAATTGGAGCGCGGAGGATGGTGTCGCACCTCCGATTCCCGCCGGGATTGGCGGGTGGTTTGCTGTTAGCCTATCCGCGCGCGTGTTTTTCGCTGTGCCTTGCAGCCAGCGTGACTTTTTCGCCTTTGTACATTCCCGCGCCCATTTCGTCGATGCGGGAAAAAGGAATTTCCGGCACAGTCAGCCGCTGCCGGTAGCTGGGGTCTATGAAATAGATGTATCGAAGCTGCCAGCCGTCCAGCAGCTTCGCGCCGGTTTTTTGCAAAAACTCCTTCCATGCGAAGCGCCCGCCGGTGACGTCGAAGTAGCACTTGCCGCCCAGTTCCGGGCGCGGCGTGGTGGGATTGGCGGAGAGCACCATCTTGTGCATCCGCGTGCCGCCGTCGGGGTTCCCGGCGTCCGGCAGGATGCACAGCGCCTCGTTGCGCTTCATGCCTGTGAGAACGAAATTTGCCGCCCGGTAAATGGTGCCGTCGCCACAGGAACAGGCGTCCGCGAAGGACAGCACCCATTTTACTTGTGGCGCGTACTTGCGGATCAGGCGCAGGCTGATCGACAATGCCCGGCTCTCGCTGTTGCGCGGCAGTACGGAGTCAAAGGCCATGCGGTTGAGTTCGAGGAATTCGTTCCAGCCGGTGCCCTCCACCAGCCCGATCATCTTCTGCTTGTTCATGCTCGGCCCGTAGCTCATCACGCCATGCAGCTGCCCGTCCAGAAAGACGCCGAAGTGCAGGCATGAATTTGTGACCACGCCGCCAGAGTAATGATGCGCGCGGATGAACGGGTTGGCGATGGACGCCGGTATGACCTTCAACACGATCTCCTTAGCTTTGCCCATCGCCGCCTCCTTCTGGCGTTACCCTTGCGTGGCGCTCTGCCAGCGTGACCTTTTCGCCCCTGTACATTCCTGCGCCCATCTCGTCGATCTTCGTGTAGGGGATTTCCGGCACCGTCAGCCTTTTGCGGCAGCTGGGGTCAATGAAGTACATATACCGCAGCTGAAAGCCGGGGATCGGCTTCGCGCCCACATACTCCAGATACTTCTTGAAATTGTAGGTGCCGCCGGTCACGTCGAAGAACGTCAGCCCGCCCAGTTCTTTGCGCGGTGTGGTGGGGTTGCTGGCCAGCGTCATCTTGTGGATGCGCGTGCCATCCGGCAATTCTGCAAGGTTCAGGTTTTCCTTGATGCCCGTCAATACAAAATTGCTGGCGCGGTAGATCGTGCCGTCGCCGCAGGAGCAGGCGTCCGCGAACGAGACGATCCACTTGATCTGCGGCGCGTATTTCCGCAATAGTTTGATGCTCATGGAGATGGCCCGGCTCTCGCTGTTGCGCGGCAGCACGGAGTCAAAGGCCATGCGGTTGAGTTCCAGAAACTCGTTCCAGCCGGTGCCCTCCACCAGCCCGATGATCTTGCTCTTGTCCAACGACGGCCCATAGCTCATCACGCCGTGCAGCTGCCCGTCCAGAAAGACGCCGAAGTGCAGCTTGCTGTTGTTTACGACCTTGCCGGAGTAGTGGTGCGCGCGGATGAACGGATTGGCGACGCTGCCCGGTATGACCTTCATGGTGATGTCCTTGGCTCTGCCCATACTCACACCCGCATCTGCTTCATGGCTGCCCATTCGCGCACGACCTCGTACAGCCCGTTGCCGTTGTGGTTCTCGTTGGTGAACGTCTCCGTGACGGCGTTGTGGTCGTACACATACTTGATCGCCGCGAGGATCAGCTTCGCCTGCTCGTCGTGAACGGTGAGGGAGATCTGCTGGAAGGGTTTCTTTTCGCCCGCTTCGAGGGTAAAGTTTTCCGAGAAATCCTCGTCGGAAATGACCTCAAAGCCGAAGTCGGTCATGGGCATCTGGATGTCAGCCAGTTCCAGCGGCAGCAAGTCCATGTCCCACGAGGCCAGTTCGCCGACCTTGTTGTCCGCAAGACGGAAGGCTTTGATCTGCGCATCGCTCAATTCGTCGGCGACGACGCAGGGCACTTCTTTCAGGCCGAGCGATTGCGCTGCCTTGTATCTGGTGTGCCCGGCCACGATCTCATGGCCGGCATCAATGACCAGCGGCACGAGAAAGCCGAATTCCCGGATGCTGGCGGCGACACTCTTGACCGCCTCGTCGTTTTTGCGCGGGTTGCGCGCGTAGGGATGGATGTCCGTCAGGGGGATGTTCTGAATGTTCATGTCAACCTCCGCGCCTTGCGGTGAGCAGGCGCTCCATCATGTCGTCGTGGGGCGTCGCGCCCCGGTATTCCACGGCGCAGTTTTCGCGCACGACCTGATAAATCTGATACCACAGGTTGTTGGCCTGCTTGGAAAAACTCTGGCTCATGGCCACATAGGGCGAGGGAATGGCGTTGCCCGTGGTGGGATGCTTGGCGAGAAAGCCGTACTCGGTGATGCACTCTTCGCATTGGATCCAGCGGGAAATGGCCATTGCGTACTGCTCCAGAATCTGCGCGGGGATGAGCTGGGCGCAGTTCCGTTCGGCGAGCCATTTCCACGTCTCCTCGTAGACCTCCATTGCCAGCAGGTCTTTGCCATTTTTCTGCTTGGCGGCGAGGAACGCCTTGGGCGGCGGCATGGTCTGGCCTTCGAGGTCGGCGGCGGAATCGGTGAAGTCCAGCACGGTCAATTTGCGCTTGCCGGGATTGCCGTCGGCAAGGTTGTCCGCCAGCGCTTTTTTCTTGCGGCCCGCGCCGATGCGCGCCCCGCCCTGTCCGTTTGCCATGCCGTTCACCTCCCATGCAGCGCCGGGCACAATATTTATGTGTCGTGCCGCGAAATAAAGGGGCTATACGCCCATTTGAAAGCGCGAAAATTCACGCGAAGGGGCGGCCCCGCTATGTGTGGCCTTTCATTTTGAGATTTTCTCGCCCCCCTGAGGAGCGCCAGGGGCTGCCCCAGCGCCCGCCCTCGGTGGCCGTAATACGGGAATGGCAACGCCTGCATAACGACATGAGATTGCTCTCATCATGCGTGCCGCCGTCTGCCAGCGGGACGATGTGGTGGACTTCCTCCGCCGCCGTCGTCCGGCCTTCCCGCAGGCACATCTCGCACAGCGGGTGCGCGGCGAGGAAGGCGCGCCGGACGCGCGGCCACGCCCCATTATAGCGGCGTTTCATCTCCGGCGTGCGTCCATAGCGGTTATACTGCGACGACACGACTTTCTCATGCGCCGGGCAGTATTGCCGTTCGGTCAGTTCCGGGCAGCCCGGATAGCCGCAGGGATGGCGGGGTTTTCTCGGCATGATTCCCTCCGGGAACGGAAAAGCCCTCGCCGGATCGCTCCGGGAGGGCTTCGCCATATTCTTTGACAATACCATTATCGCACATCCAAACGTTCACTTTTGTTTAAACGCGGAGAAATCCAGATATTTTTTTCCTGCAGGCGCATCTGGCGCAGCGCGTAGGAGAAGGCTGCTCCGATGTCCGCCGGAAGAAGTATGGGCGTACCGCGCAGGCGCGCTGCGGCGCGATAGGCGGTCAATTCCTCAAAGATGTGCCGCCGGGTAAGGTAGCCATAGCGCACCGGCCCGCCGCCCAGTTGCCACGCGATGTAATACCTGTCTACCCACATTTGCCCGTTGGGGCTGCGCGTCTGCACGGGCAGCGGGAAGCGCGTGTCGTACACGCGGCGCAGCGCGCTGTATGGCACGGGGCGCAGGCCGTACTTCTCCGCGACCTGCGCGGCGAGGCCGGTGATCTGTAAGCACGGAAGGGCCTGCGGGAGCTTATTGCGCATCATGGCGCGCACACTCCTCTCTCGTTCGCAAAATCGTTTCCACCATGTCCAGCGCCCGCCGGTGCAGCAGGTAGACGCTGGTGCGGCACATCTGCATCTCGCCCGCAATATCTTCCCAGCGCTTCATGCTCAGATAGCGCAGTTCCAGCAGCAGGCGGCAATCCGCGTCCGCGACCAGCGCGATGGTCTGGCGAATCTCCTGCTTGACGTCGAGGAAGGCGTCGATCTCGCGGTCGAGCGCGCGCTCCGCTTCGATCAGGCGCACGACCGTGTCCTCCATGCGGTGGACGTTCCGGCTGTGGGACACGCGCTCGCCGCCGTAGGCCACGGTTCGGCGTCTGCTCAATTCGCGCAGGCGCTCGGCCTGTTCCAGCTTGGCGTTGATGCGCTGGTCGATGCGGTAGGCTTGGGAGAGATACTCCTTCGCCGTCATGGGGGGATTATTCATAAGGCGCGACCTCCAATTCCCTGAGTATGTCGGCGACCTCCGCCGCCGAAGTGACCTTGAAGGCTTGTCCTTTTGCATTCCTGATTTTTTGTATCGTGATCTCTTGCAGCTTTGTCAGTTTGCCCGTGGGCGTCTTGACCTCGAAGGCCACGAAGCGCCCGCCGATGCAGGCAATGATATCCGGGATGCCCGCCGTCCCATACATCCCGCCGTGCTCCTTCCACGCGAAGCAGCCCGGCGTTTTCTTCAATAGCCGCAGGATCGCGGCCACGATGTCGCGTTCGGTCATGAGCGTCCTCCTGTAAGGTTTTTTCGTTGTAAGGCCGTTTTTTAGAGCTTTATATATACACGCACATACGTGCGCGCATACACACGTGAGTGATTTTTTCCGCGTAGCTCTAAATAACGTACTTACATACCTTACATCTTACAAAGCGGCGGCGGCATTTCACCGAAGCCGGACACATCGCAGCGCTGCCGGAGGATCGTGTAGTCGAGCACATGCGCCTGCTTCACGCGATCCGTAAAGCGCACGGATTTTGAACCGAGATAGAATTCCGTCTGCTTGAGCTGCCGGATAAATTCCGCCTTTGTCAGCCGTTCGCCGTCCACCGCGTGGTCTTTCACATACTGCGTGAACAGATCATAAATATCTTTGATATACAGCCCAAGTTCCTTGCCGTCTTCCGACAAATGCACCACTTCCGGCCCCAGCTTCATGCGGTCAAATACCTCGAGCGTCTGCTCTACTACGGTCTTGTTGCTCTCGCCGCCGTCCAGCAGATATTCATGGACGCCGAAGCCAAGAAACTTTGCGCATTCCTCCAACGATGCCGGGAATACCTGTCCCCATTGCAGGCCCAACCTGTGGCATAACCGTTCGGCCAGCCTCAGGCCGCACATGGCAGCCGCCAGGTTCGAAAGAATCCGCGAGGGCAAATTCGGATTGAACAGCTGCAGAGCGGCTTCATGCCAAGCGGTGACCTCTGCCACCTGCACCCCCAGCGCCGTTTCCAACAGGCCACGGCCAAAGCCGGCAAGACGTTCCGGCCTCGCCGCAAGCCGCAGAAAAGCCTCCCGCGTCTCCGCATCGTGAATATCCTTCTTGGAAAACAGCAGTTCCAGTCCTCGTTCCCGAACGGCGGCTTCGTCCGGGGACTGCTCGCCTGCGATGACCAGCGGAGCCAGCAGATCATAGCTCACCTGCGTCTGATCCGCGCGCCCGCGCAGCCCTGCGTGCCCGTCATAGCTGTCGCGCATATGGTTATACAACCAGTTGAGCCGCTGCCGGTCGGTCTTGGACGGCTTGAATTCATCCAACGCCTGTGGAATACAGTTGCTGGATGCCGATTCCTTCATCAGCGTAAAGGCTGTGACCTGCGTCGCCGCGTTGACTCTGGTTCGCGCGAATATAGGCAGGATCACGCGCTCCAATGTATTTGACTTGCCGCTGCCTGCCTCGCCGATCAGGAATAGATGCGGGTACTTGACGTGTGCCTGTCGAAGATGCTCTTTTACAAAGCACCCGGCGCACCATGCCAACACTGCTACCGTCTTAGCGGACACATTGTAACGCAGCAGCAACAGGCCAAGGTCGCGCAGCGTATCTGCGCTGATGGCTTCGGCCTCCAGAATTCCCGTCTCCAGCCCCACATACTTTTCCGGCTGCACGATGTCATCCAGCGGCGCGGCTGTAGAATCCAACGCGGCGTTGCCTGCGACGAATTGCCACTTGCCGTTCTCCAATAGAAAACCGCTGCATTCGACGCCGCGTTTTCGATCCCAGTCCAATCCAGCCACATACTCTTTGAACATTTCCAGGTCGCCGTCGCCGCCGGTGTAACAGAGGGAAATGGTGCGTTTGTTGAGAACACCCTTGAACCTTTGTACGTTGCTGAAATCCGCGCTCATAAACGTTTGCCGGAAAGTCTCCCCGTTTATCGTCTCAAGATCGCAGGTCATTTGCGCCTCATCCTCGGATTCCACCATTTCCAGAGGGCGGATGAAGAAATTTGTAATGGGGTAGACGCTGTCGCCTTTCACGCGAAAATAGCGCCCGTTCTGCTCAACAATGCTCGGCTCGCTGTCTGGCGAATAGACCGTGTCCGAAGCAGCAATGGCGTCGTCCAGCGTCTTATTGCCATAGGTCACGCCGCCAGCAAAGTGCGCCTCGTCCCATTTGGGGCGCATCAGCGCCGATTGCCGGAATAGCCGCTCCATCTGTTCTCGGTTTTTTCCTGTCCAGAAAGCCAATAGGCAGCACAGCGCCATATCCGCCTCGGATTGGCTCGTGTATTTGGGCTTGGGCTTGCCGTGTCCATCAAGTACCGCCTCGCCCTGATCATCCGTTTCGATCAGCCCTTGCCATTGATTTTCCCACAGAGCATTGAACAGTTCGCCATTCTGCGCAGCCCGCGCCTTTTCCAGCAAAGCCTCATCGGTGAGCGCAGCTGCGCGCCTTTTCACCTTTTTGCGTTTTGACGCTCGCTTGCTGGCAACATAGGTCTCGTGAATCCATATGAGCGCATCGCCGCCCTGCGCAGGCATATCAGGACAACCATTGACGCGCTTTCCCGTCATGGTGAAGTATCGTGTATCCCCGTACATTTCCACACCCGTCACACTGTTTTTGTTGCCCTTGCCCGGCATAGCGCCAAAGTAGAACAAGTGCAGTCCTGTTCCCGAAGGGCTGTATTCCGCATAGGTCGGGCAACGCTCATAGACAGCTCGCGCCGTCTCGTTCCATTCATGGGTCTGCGGGTCAATACAATGGTCGATATCCACGCCCACAAGCCCGGTCTCCGGCGTGAACACGAAACCCACGCCGGGGTAGAGAAAACGCTTGCAGCCTTCCAGCGCCTCCTCCACGCTGCACCATGTTGCCGAATCTGTAGAAGACGCCGCCTGTCCAGTGCGTGCATTCATGGGCACTTTTCTGATCCGGCCCTTCCGCTGATCTGGCACAGCCTTCCAGCAGACCCAGTTTCGGTGTTTCGTAAGCGCCTCAGGAAACCGTATGTCCATATTTGCGCGCCTCCTCAATTTGATCCTTTAGTACATGAATGACAAATTCGAGCGCTTCCAGCAGCGTATGCAGTTCTGCATCGCCACCCAAGGCGATTTCGACTCCGCGTTCACCGTGCGCGTCGAACAGACGGCAACGCATATCTGCACCGCCAATATCAGACAA
>OLSM01001892.1_pt1 | contig 14521 bp, 28 predicted proteins | sample 1672721 | NCBI WGS metagenome assembly OLSM01 (sample SAMEA3136717, study PRJEB25190) | human gut metagenome | reverse complement strand
GCAAGCTGGTGGTCATGACCACCCAGGTGCCCAACGAGGGCAGCAATCTGGCGGTCTATCATGTGGGCGGGCGGCTGAAAAGCGCCCTATGTCTGCTGGAGGCCTACGACATGACCACGGAGGCTGCCGTGGCCAAGCTTATGTGGATCATGGGGCAGACCCGTGATTTCGACGAGACGGAGAGGCTGTTTTACCGCCCGGTGGCCCGGGATATACTGTATGAGAATTAAAAAGGAAGCGCCGGGGGGCGCTTCCTTTTTTTGCAGTTTATGACGAAGAGGGGATACGTTTGCCTCAGCTGTTCTTTTTTGTCACCGGGCGGCGGTACAGCAGACGGGCCAGCTTCTTCCGGTCAAAGGGAATGAGAGGGTACAGGTATCCCTTACCCACCAGCGGCTTTGCCGTCACGATCAGCGTCAGCGTGATCGCGATCCCTGCCGCGAAGCCCCACCAGTCCCACAGCCAGATCAGCACCAGCAGCAGCATCCGGCACAGCTTTGTGGCGTAGCCCATCTCATAGCTGTGCTGGGCGTAGTTGGCCACTGCCACGAAGGCCATATACACCAGCACCTCCGGCACCAGCCACCGGGCCTGCACCGCGAAGTCGCCCAGTATCAGCGCACCCAGCATACTGAACGAGTTGCTCAGCACATCCGGTGTGTTCAGCGACGCGATCTTCAGTATGTCAATGATCAGCTCCACCAGCAGCAGCTGCACGATCAGCGGCACATAGTATTCGTCCTGTACCAAAAGGAAACGCAGGTTCTCGTGCAGCGTATCCGGGTTCTTCACCAGCAGGTACCACAGCGGTGTAATGAACATGGTCAGCAGCAGCACCAGCGTCCGTATGATCTGCAGATACGTGCCGATGAGGGGCGGGAAGTAGTAGTCGTTGATCTCCTCGTTGAACCGCAGGATCGTTGTGGGCAGCAGCAGGGCCGACGCTGAATTGTCCACCAGCACCACCACATCGCCCTCCATGATACACGCCGTGGCCACGTCCGGACGCTCGGTATACCGCACCTTGGGAAAAGGTTTATATAAACTAAGTACTTACAGAAAATCAAATTCAATCCGGCGGTCTTTGTATAGCCGGATTTCTTTTATTTTGAGTTTCCAAAATGCTTGTTTATTTTCTTTGTTAAGTTGTTTGTATATTTCTTGCCATCCTGCGGAAAATAAGGTTGCAATTTCTTCTGGTGCGCGGCTTTGTGATTTTACTTGTGTAATCTCATCCATTTGTGCTGTCAGTTCTGCATACTTTTTTGAGTAGTCCGACTTTGAAATCATATCGTCTATATATAACTCTGACAACTTGGATAGTTTTTTTTGTAAAGCCTTTAATTGCACATCTTGGTTTACTTTGGGTTCTTGCCGAGGCTTGGCTTGCAATTTGATCTGTATCTGCTCGTCTATTGTCGACAAGAGGTAATCTTCGATTTTCCATTCGACAGTAAAATTACCGTTGTTGCATCCTTTCCTCTGGGCAGACCCTTGACAATAGTAAGAGTAAGAGCACGCCCCGCTTGGCCGTGGAGACGGATGCCCTGTCATTCTGCGTCCACATTCTCCACAGACTATCAGCCCCGAAAAAATATACGTTCGATTGTAAGGGGATTTTCGCGTCACCCTGGTGCGTAAGTCTTGCACACGCTGAAATTCCTGCGGTGTTAAATACGGGGGTAATTTTATCCCGTGCCAGTCTCCCATGTATCCTGTGTTGTCCAACATTTGGCTGGCTGTTTGGTATTTAAGTTTTAATTCCGGTACTGCGTCCATCGCTTTTGTTATAGACCCTGTTTCCAAAAATGTGGAGAAGTATCTCCGTATAACCGGCTCCGCTTCTTTGTCTATAACAGCAAATTTCCCTTCGATTTTGTAGCCTTTCGGTAGATGACCGGTGCAAACCTCATTTCGATCTTTTTTTGCATCAAGCACTTTTTTTATGCGTTCACTGGCGCGGTCAGCTTCGTCCTGTGCTACAGAAAGCATAATGTTGATTTTCAACCGGCCAGCCGCTGTGGATGTGTCATAGTCCTCATAGATCGTTTTCCACGACACGTTGTGAGCTTCAAGGATTTCCTGCACCTTGTAATATTCACCGATGTTGCGAAACCACCGGTCCAGTTTTGTGACAAGAATAATGTCTACCTCATCACGCTTGACGGCTTCCAGCAGTTGAAGCATGGCGGGACGCTTTTCAATCTTCTTTCTGGCGGAAAACCCGGCATCCTGGAAAACGCCTACCACCTTCATATTGTGGGCTTTGGCGTATTCTTCGAGGTCGTTCTGCTGATCGTGAATAGACAGGCCAAACTTTTTCTGTTCTTCTGTGGACACACGCGGGTATAATGCTGCCCGCAATACTACACTTGTGGACACACGCGGGTATAATGCTGCCCGCAATACTACACTCATTGTTCATCTCCTCCCTTATCTGGCGATAATGTATACTTTTTTGCATAGCGAAAATACATCATCAAAATAGCGGCAAAAAAGCCAATACCGACCGCAAGCAGCAAAAAGACAATCCACGCGAATATGCTGGCCTCTCCGCCCTGAATAAGCCCCTGGTGGGGGATACGGTAGTCAAAAAAGATATATCCCACGATAACAGCCATAAATATGGCGCACAAAAACGTAAGGCCATAAATAGCAAATTTTGTGTCCCGCGATTTCTTGCGGTGGTAGTTAATGGTTTTTGCCATCTGCTCCATGCTTCCCTCAAGATGGGCTATTTGCACATCGGCATCATGCAGCTGCTTTTGGTGCTTCAACTGTTCATTGGCTTTCGTCAATTGATCTTCCGTTGTCACTTCTTTTTCAATCCCGAAATATTCATCCATTGAAACGCCAAGCGCGGCACAAATTAAACCCATTTTGTACACGCTCGGCTCCTTTGATGACGCGGAGAAAAAATTGCTTATGGTTGATGCTGAAATGTCCGTCATGTCGGACAAATCTTGTATAGTTAAATTCTGTCGGTCTTTTGCATCTTTGCACAAATCCTGTAATGTTTTTACCATTTTCCCCTTTTACTCCTTTTTCGGGCAGGAGAATTCCAATTCTGGTTTGCCGCAAACGGTAATTATCCAAATTTGGTATTGCCCTGCCAAACCCTGATTTGTTAGTGTGAATGTGCAGCCGGAAAGCCGGGAGGCCACCGGCGAGAATAGCCCCGCTGTCCGTTGCGGGAGCAGCGGGGCTATTTGCTTACTTTAATTATCATTACGCCCCCCAGTTTTAATCAAGCGCTTAAGCGTGTCCCTATCCCACAGCAAAACGCCGGTTGCTTCCGCAATTTCTTTCGCGCCTGCTGTAAAATACCTATTTGTCATTACAACCCCAATATGGCAATGGTAAAATGCTTTTCCAGCATTTACTTCCTGGACCGGCTTGTTTCCTAAATCGAAAGAATAGCACTTACATTGAATGGCATATTTGGCATCGCCAAATTTAGCAAGGACGTCAACGCCCTGATCTCCGCTGCCGCGTGTGACTTCAACATTGGAGAAACCGTTTTTCTTTAGAAGGTCTGCACACCAGTACTCAAAATCGTGCCCTTCCATTCCATCTACTTTGCATAGCTCCGCTTCCGGACTGATTGCTTCACAAGGCGCAAAACATGAATTTGCGCTGGCAATCTTAAGCGTTGGGATAAGCGCTTCGCATTGTGACCGCGTAAGCAATATTTGCCGAGGCCGAGAACCTTCGAACGGGCCGACAATACCCAGCGTTTCCATCGCGTCGATCAATCGTAAGGCTTGAGAATACCCAAGATTGAGCCTACGCTGCAGCATAGAAACGGACGCTTGCCCGGTTTCCATGACCACTTTTATTGCATCCGGTAAAAGCGGATCGTGGGCTTCGCCATTGGCAGTAATAAAAGGCTCTTGCGGCAAGCTTGCTTTTTCAACGCGCTTATCAAGCCACACAAAAAATGCTGTAAACGCGGACGGGACAATAATAAGAGCAACGGTCGCGCCATAAGTAAGCATTGCCGTTCCGTCTGCTTGTGGCACACTTGCGGAAGGAATAAGCAACAACGCTATAATGGTAAAAAACAAAGTGAGAACAAAAATAGCTACAGCCTTTAGTTTACGATGCCTTTTCATTTTAGCCCCCCCAAAAATTTTTAATGTGTTGCCCATTTGTGGGCAACAAACAGCTTGTGCGTAATTATAAGTGTACTAACTTAGTTGTACACCGAGAAAATAATATGTCAAATTAAGAAAGGGGAAAGAAATGGACAACCAGGTAAAAATGGCCGCCGCACTTTTTATGATGCTAACCCCGGAGCAAAAAGACGTTATGCTTGATCTTGTAGAAAACCTTTTATTAGAGCAAGCACAGTATCCTTTTGTTGAGGAGTAAGGCGCATAAAGCCGTCTACAAATTGTGCAAGCTTTGCTTCGTCCTCGCCCTTTGCGGCGGGGGCTTTTTTTGCGCTTTCCGGCGGCAGAACGGGCAGTTTATCCCCGTCCAGCTCCGCAAGCGTGATGCCGAAATGCTCGGCTATCTTTTGGCGCGTTTTAGGGTGCGGAATTACAGTGCCCGCTTTCCAGTTTGCGACAGATTGACCGTTTACTCCTATAATTTTTGCAAATCTGTACGCAGAATATTCGCGCTGCTCTAAAGCGTAGTTAAAATTATTGGTAAAACTCATAAAAACAGAACCCTAATTTAGTGCATTTCGACACCCTAAATTCGGTTGACAGATGCCCTAAGTTAGGGTATAATTGTCATCGTGGACAGGCAACAAAAACCTGCACCACCCCGATAAATAGAGCTGGCGTGATAGGAAAGTTTGTAGCAAAACCAAACTATCACAAATACTCTAATTTGTCAAGAAAATAATCTAACTTTGGAGGTGATATTTTGGGATTTGGTGAAAACCTCGCACGGTTGCAGGAGGAACACGGCGAGACGAGTTACCGACTGGCAAAGGCTATCGGCGTACATCAGACGTCCATTACGAACTGGAAGAACGGCATCAAGCCGCACCCGAAGCACGCGAAGCTGGTAGCGAAGCACTACGGCGTGAAGGTGGAGGAGCTGATGGGGACGATGCCGCAGGGGTAAGAAAAGCCCCGCCCAGTGGTTGCGGCACTGGACAGGGCGTCTCCGAAACATCTACCAAAATGTTCTGCGGATAGTATACCACGACCGCAGAGGAAAGGCAAGAGATTATGACGTGTGCTGAAATTGCCGTGATGTTATGGGCACGGCAGAACGGAATGGAAATTATCGAGGTCGAGTACATTCGACAGGAGGAAACGACATGAGTTGGTTTGCATGGACGCTGGCGTTTATCGGCGCAGCGTGGCTGAGCTGGGCTATCGTCAAGGGCGTGGAGGCGCTGGGGCGATGAGAGAGCGGAACAGGCGGGCGCGGGAATACTCCCGGCTATGCCGCACCAGACGATGGTGCAGGCGTATGTGGGTAGTGGCAATCGTCCTGTGGGTGATGCTGCTGGTGCTGGTAGCGTGGTGCCTGACGCTGCCGCCGGTGCAGGAGGACGTGGTGCAGTCGCCGCCCACGGCAGAGATCGTGGAGTTGGAGCCGGAGAACCTGCTGGTATGCGACATCACCGGTTATTGCGCGTGCTGTACGCCCTACGCCCACATGAACCAGCGGGACGGCAAGGTGCTGACGGCATCCGGCCTGTGGGTGGACATTGGCGAGGCCGTGGCGGTAGACCCGGACGTTATCCCGCTGGGCAGCACCGTGACGCTGGGCGGCAAGACTTACATAGCAGCCGATACTGGTGTGTACGGCTACACGGTGGACGTGCTGATGAGCCACGAGGACGCGGCGCAGGCCGGTGTGGTGAAAGCGCTGGTGAAGTGGGAATGATCGGGCTGGTGAACCGGACGGCTCCGCCCTGCAAGTGCTGCCAGCGCAGACACGAAAGGTGCCACGGGGAGTGCGAGGACTATAAAGCGTTCCGGCGGGACGTTGAGGCCAACAAGGCGAAACGGTACGCATCGTACAGCGAGGCCGATTTTTACAGCATGAACAGCGCAAGGCGCGAGAACGCCAAAAAGGCGATAAGAAAGAGGGATGGAAGATGAAGGTCTATAAGGCAACAGACAAGGACATGAAGTGCCGTGGATTCCAGTATACGCTTGGCAAGACGGCGGAGGTCGATGGCGACATTGAACTATGCGAGAGAGGGCTTCATGCCTGTGAGATGCCGCTGGATGTGCTGGGCTATTACGTGCCCGGTGATGGCTCCCGGTATTTTGAAGCGGAGCTGGATGAGGTCAGTAACAAGAAAAGCGACGATACGAAACGCGTCGGCAAGAAACTGACATTAAGCGCGGAGATCGGTATTCCGGGGCTTGTCAAGGCCCAGGTGGAGTACGTCAAGGCGCAGTGCGACTTTGACAACGCCATCAAAAAGGCAGACGCTGAAAAGAAAAACCACGCCACCGGCGAGAGGGGCGCAGCATATGCCACCGGCGATAGTGGCGCAGCATCCGCCACCGGCGATAGTGGCGCAGCATCCGCCACCGGCGATAGGGGCGCAGCATCCGCCACCGGCTGGAGTGGCGCAGCATCCGCCACCGGCTGTAGTGGCGCAGCATCCGCCACCGGCAAATACTGTGTGGCTATGACAACCGGCTTTTTTGGCCGCGTTATGGGCGATATCGGCAACGCTATTGTCTGCGTAGAGCGTAGGGATAATGGAGAGATCGCCGCCATCCTTTCTGGCATCGTGGATGGTGAAACGCTGAAACCCGGCGTGTGGTACACCGTTAAGAACGGCCAATGGGTGGAGGTACAGAAATGAACCGATTGAAGGAGAGGCGGCTAGAACTGGGGCTGACGCAGGAGGCGGTCAGCGGCATTCTGAAGCTGGCAGACCCACGGATGGACGTGAGCATGGTGAGCCGGTTTGAAAACGGCGTGTGCCTGCCCACGGAGGAGGTCATGACAGCGCTGGAGGCGGCGCTGCGGGCCAGCAGGGCGTATCTGTTCGGCGAGGAAGAGAAAGCGGAATTGCCCATGCGGACGGCGGAGACGGAGCGGATCGCCTGTCTGATCCCAAAGGGGCGCAGGAATGCCATCAGCCGGGAAGACCTGGCGGCGGCGCTGCACACCACCGACCGGAAGATGCGAAAGGCCGTGGCCGAGGCAAAGACGCAGGGAGTGATGATCTGCAACGACGGGAACGGATATTACCAGAGCGACGAGTTGAGCGACCTGTGGCGGCAATACAGGCGGGAGACGGCGCGGGCTATGTCCATCCTCAAGGCGCGGAAGCCTATGCGGGAAGTGCTGAAATCGGCGGGGAGGCCGGTATGAGCGTGTTTGACTACAAGGAGCCGCGGGTGGAACCGAAGCCCTACAAGGCGCCGCGATGCCCGGTGTGCGGCGAGGAAACAGATACCCTGTACAAGAATATTTACGGCGAGACCGTTGGGTGCGATGTGTGCATCCGAACGGTGGACGCATGGGAGGAAAAGAAATGAGCTTGAGTTTATACCACATTGACCAGGCGCTGGAGGCGCTGATCGACCCGGAGACCGGGGAGCTGCTGGACTACGATGCTTTCGAGCAGTTGCAGATGGACAGGGAGCACAAGATCGAGAACATGGTGTGCTGGTCCAAGAGCCTGGACGCGGAGGCAAAGGCCATCCGGGACGAGGAAAAGGAGCTGGCGGAGCGCCGCCGCACGATGGAGCGCAAGCGTGACCGGCTGCGGGGCTACGTTGACCGGGCATTGGACGGGCACCCCTTCCAGACGGCAAAGTGTTCCGTTACCTACCGCAAGAGCACGGCGGTTGAGATCACCAACATGGAGGAGCTGGTGCGGTGGTGCATGGACAACGGCTATGACGGCAAGGTGACGTATGCCGCGCCCACGGTGGCCAAGAGCGACATTGCACCGCTGTTGAAAGCCGGTGTTGCGGTGGACGGTGCGGAGATCGCCGAGCGGATGAACATGGGGGTGAAGTGATGGATAACCTGGCTATCTATAACGCGGTACGAAGCGTGCCGGACAGTGCCAAAAGGCAGATCGGCGCTGGCCGGTTAAAGGGCAAGACGGACATCAACCCCATGTGGCGGCTGAAGACCCTGACGGAGCAGTTCGGCCCCTGCGGCATTGGCTGGAAGTACGTCATCACAGACAAGCGGCTGGAACAGGGCGCAAACGGTGAAGTGGCCGCGTTTCTGGACATTGACCTGTTTGTGAAGGTAGACGGCGCATGGTCGGAGGCTATTCCCGGCACAGGCGGCAGCGCGTTTGTGGCGAAGGAAAAGAACGGCCCTTATACCTCTGACGAGTGCTTCAAGATGGCACTAACGGATGCTATCTCCGTGGCCTGTAAGGCGCTGGGCTTTGGCGCGGACGTGTACTGGGAGGCGGACAGGAGCAAGTACGACAAGCCTGCACCTGTAACATACCCTAAAGGCACTGTCATCTGCGAGAGCTGCGGTATGCCCATTAAGAGCGTGACGTGCCAGGGCATTAGGTATTCCCCGGATGACATCTCCGACAGAGCGCTGGACAGATACGGAAAGCGGCTGTGCTGGGGCTGCATGAAGGCGGCCAACGCAGCGGAGAAGAAGCATGAGTGACCTGGTAAATGACATCCGAGACAAGAGCCGGATGTTGGACGTGGCCATTACGGAGCTGAAACGGCGTGGGCAGAAATATGCGGAGGCCGAAAAGGCGTACCGGGTAGCTCTGGCCAAACAGATACTTACAGAACGCGACAACGGCGTGCCGGTGACGATCATTTCTGACATCTGCAAGGGCAAGGCGGAGATCGCCGCGCTTCGGTTTGAGAGAGACTGTGCAGAGGTGGTATACAAGTCCGCTATGGAGGCCATCAACTCCATGAAACTGCAAATACGGTTGCTGGACAACCAGCTGGACAGAGAGTGGGGTGCGGCGAAATGAACAAGCTGCACATACAGCCCTGCTGGACGTGCAAGAAGTGCTACGGCGACTGTAGCTGGTCGAGGAAGGCCCCGGAGCCGGTGCCCGGATGGGATGCTACGCCTACGGTGAAGAAAAAAGGAGGCCGCAAGGCGGGCATCATGCACAGCTACGCCATTCACAGCTGCCCGGAATACGAGTGGGACGGGACGGAGGAAGCGCATGGAGAGTAAGAGATGCTTTTTGTGTGGCAGGAATGACCCCGGCGATCCGCTGGAGAAACACCACCTGCTGGGCGGTTCCAACCGAAAGAAAAGCGAAAAATACGGCCTTGTGGTGTACCTGTGCGGCAACAGGTGCCACAGGAACGGCAAGACAGCCGTACACCGCAGCGGCGAACAAATGCGCAGGCTGCGGCGGTACGGACAGCTCAAGGCCATGCAGGAACAGGGCTGGACGGAAGATGACTTCCGGCGAGAATTTGGAAAATCATATTTGTAAGGAGATTTGATATGGTAAACAGAACGATTTTGCAGGGACGGCTCTGTGCGGATCCTGAGATGCGGAGAACCAACAACGGTACGGCGGTGTGCAGCTTCCGCGTGGCGTGGAGCGAGACGGTGAAAGACCGGGAGACCAAACTGTTTCTGAACTGCGTGGCGTGGCAGGGCACGGCAGAGATGATCTGCAAATACTTCCGCAAGGGAAAGGAACTGGCGGTAGAGGGCAGACTGTCTACCCGCGAATACGACGACAGGGACGGCAACCGGCGCAGTGTGACGGAGATGACAGTAGATCGTGTCCACTTCTGCGGTAAGAACGAGGACGGGCACGGTATGCCGCCCCGGACGGACGGCCAGAGCCAGTTCGTGGAGATGGACGAGGAAGACAGCGATCTGCCGTTCTAAGGGGGTGACGTGAATGGGCAAGATGCAGGAAGAGATCAAGGCATTGCGGCGGCAGAACACGCATTTGCAGAACGTGGTACAGCGGCAGCGGGAACGGCTGGCAGTCATAGACAAATATAGGCGTGCTCTTGACGCGCATTACGCTGCGTGCGCTATACAGTTTGGCGAGAAGCGCGAAGACTGCGACGTGTTATGGGGGTATCACTTGGAGATACCCGCTGAACTTGTGGAGAAAGGCAAGACTTACACAGTAAATTACGGCTTTGATCCAGAGCGGATTATGTACATTATTGGCGCATACCCGAAGGATTGAGAGGTGGCGCATAGTGGCTCTTGAGTACATTCCCTTTTATTACAGTTATCGCAAGAAATTAGAAAAACTTTCAGATCAAGAGGTAGGTCGGCTTGTACGGGCTTTGCTGGAATATGGCGAGACCGGAGAGACGGAGGAACTTACGGGACGGGAGTCGATCGCATTTGATTTCATTGCGGACGATATAAACAGGGCGAAAGCAGCGTATGACGAGAGATGCGCGAAGAACCAGCGCAACATAGAAAAACGATATGCAAGGCAGGATGGTACGACCGTATACGATGGTATACGAACGAATACGACCGTATACGAAACGTACCAAACCAAAGACAAAACCAAAACCAAAGACAAAACCAAAACCAAAGACAAAACCAAAGGTAATTCACTCCCACCTAACGGTGTGAGTGATACACGCGCGGCGCGCTTCACACCACCATCCGCCGATGATGTGTCCGCTTATGTGCAGGCGCAGGGGTATCACGTCAACGCAGATCGCTTTGTAGCCTTTTACGAGCAAAAGGGCTGGATGGTGGGGAAAAACCACATGAAGGATTGGAAAGCAGCCGTGCGGAGCTGGGAGACCAGGTGGAAAGACGAGCACCGACCGCAGGAAAAGGCCAGCGGCAACGTGTTTCTGGAGATGCTGGAGGATAGGCTATGACAAGGGACGAAACGTTGAAGATCATGGCGGTGCTGAAAGCCACGTACCCAAACTTCTACAAGGACATGACGCGCAGGGACGCCGAGGGCGTTGTAGCACTGTGGACAGATATGTTTTCCGAGGACAGCTACAACGCAGTGGCGGCGGCTGTAAAGGCGTTTATCGCGTCCGACAGCAAAGGGTTCCCCCCGGTGGTGGGGCAGGTGAAACAGCGCGTCACGGAGCTTGCAAGCGCAAAGGTGCTGCCCGGTAATGTGAGCTGTGGCAGCGAGAAGGAAGCGGCGTGGATGCGGCGGTATATCAACGTTGACCACGGCGGGCTGGGGCGTATCTCACGGTACGCACGAGAACACGGCATAACGTGGGATGAGGCGAAGGCGGTGCTGCATGGATAACGGCATCTGGAAGATCGCCACGGCGAAGTTGTGCGGCCAGTGCATCCGGGACATGGAGGACGAGTACATCTTCGCCCCCATGTGGCGGCGGACGCTGGGCAGCACGTGCGAACGGTGCGGAGAAAACCGTATCGTCCATGAGGTGCAGTACACGATGAACAAACGAGGGCTGGAGAAAAGAGGGAAACTGAATGGGCCTGATGAGTAACGACCTGGCGCGGCTTAGTCCTGCGGCGCAGAAGCAGGTTATGGAGAAGATGCGGAAGCCGGGGAAGTACAAGGCGCAGAAGACCAAGCGCGGGAAGCTGACCTTCGACAGCAAGAAGGAGGCGGAGCGCTATGACGCGCTTATGCTGCTGCAGAAGACCGGGGAGATACGTGGGCTGAAATTGCAGGTGCGGTACTGCTTGCAAGAGGCGTACACGACGTTTGAGGGCGAACGTGTGAAAAGTATCGACTACATCGCGGACTTTGTGTACGAGCGCAGAACGGCTCCTGACAGCTACGGCCAGCGGTACTGGCTGCCGGTGGTGGAGGACGTGAAAGGGATGCGTACCCGCGAGTATGCCATGAAAGCAAAGCTGTTCCGCAGTAGGTATGGGTTTGCCATACGGGAGGTGTAAAGCGTGAAACAACAAATCGCATTGAACGTAGACTGCATGGAGTATATGCGGACGCTTCCGGATAAGGCATTTGATCTTGCCATTGTAGACCCGCCATACAGGGACGAAAACAAAGCCCCGACAAAATGGATGCGGGACAGCATGAGTTGCAAAGGATTGTTTCTTGCAGGGGTTCCAACAGACGGGTATTTTGCGGAATTGGAAAGGTGTAGCAATTCTCAAATTATTTTCGGGGCAAATAATTTCGGACGTCCGTTCAAGGGGTTTATATCATGGGATAAAGGGGTTCGTGGTGCAGATAGGTATTCGCAGTGCGAGATTGCTTCGCTATCGGATAATCTATCAACGGTTTCGTTTGTTGCGGAAGTCCCAATTTATGGAAACTACAAAGGAAAAATTCACCCCACGCAAAAGCCCGTGGAGCTGTACGAGTGGATATTGACGCGCTTCGCAAGGAGGGGGGACAAAATCCTCGACACGCACCTCGGCAGCGGCTCAAGCCGTATTGCCGCGTATAACCTCGGCTTTGACTTCGTGGGCTGCGAGATTGACCGGGAATACTACGAAAAGCAGGAGCAACGATTTGCGGCCCACACGGCACAGGTAAGGATGTGGTGACAAATGGGTAAACAGCATTTGAGCAGGGACGACCGCATCTTTATGCGTGGCAAGCTGCAAGGCACACGGGAGAACATGGACATGGTGGCAATGGTGCTGATGGATAAATGCGGCTGGCACGTCCAGGAGGAGACAGCGGACAGCCGGGACACGCACAGCATTGCGTATCTGTATGAGTGCCTGGAGAAACTGGCGGAGGAGATAAACGAGGGCCGCATCAAGCGGAAGCACATCAAGGACGTGCTGAAGGACGAGTGCGGCGTTGTGTTTGGAGATTAGGAGGTGATTTAGGTGAAACATTTAGGCGATATTACGAAAATAAATGGGGCAGAGATTGAACCCGTTTGGTGTATTACAGGTGGTTCACCTTGTTAGACAGGATCTATCCATCGCCGGGAAACGCGCCGGTTTGGCGGGAGCGCGAAGCGGCCTGTTTATGGAGCAGGTACGCATCGTAAAAGAAATGAGGGAGGCGGACAAAAGGAATGGACGGACAGGTGACATGGTTAGACCTCGGTATCTCGTGTGGGAAAACGTGGTCGGAGCCTTTAGCAGCAACAAAGGAAAAGACTTCGCAGCCGTGCTCGAAGAGATCATCAAAATCGTCGAGCCGGAAGCCCCCGGTATTGAAGTGCCTGAAAAGGGCTGGCCTACCTGGGGGGGGTACCACGATGAGGTGGGAGGACGATGGAGCGTGGTGTGGCGAACTCACGACGCGCAACACTGGGGAGTGCCCCAACGCCGTCGTCGTATCTCGGTTGTCGCAGATTTTGGAGGAGACACCGCATCCGAAATACAATTTGACCCCAAAAGCGTGTCAGGGGATATTGCGGAGAGCGGAGAGGCGGGGGAAGGATTTGCCGAAGCTGCTGAAAGCGGTTTTAATCCGGCAGTCGCAAGGAGCCTCACCGCAAGAGCGGACGGAAGCCCCTGCGCCGACAGAGGCCCCAACATCGTATGCAGTCCGCATCAGGGGGGGCTGTGACGGCGGAGGAAAAGGCGCGTTAGTGCAGACGGAGAAAAGCGGAACGCTGGGCACGGGGAACGATCAGACGATTTTCTGCATGGCCACACAGCAGGGAGGTGCGGAACTGCGGACAGACGACCGAGCGCCCACACTGACCGCTGCGGCGGGCATGAGTGGGAACAACCAGCCGGTTGTATGCGCCGGTTTTAAGCTGGGTAACAGTGAAAAGGCGAGGAGCATCGGCTATCAAGAGGAACTGTCCCCTACATTGAACGCCGAGTGCGGCGGGAATAAGCCAGCTGTGGTTGCACCAGCGGTGGCGCTGGACATGACACACGCCTGTGACGTTATCCGCGAGTGCGGAGAGCAGGTCCCGGCGTTGCAGGCTCGAATGGGGACAGGCGGCAATCAAGTGCCGCTTACATACGGCATCGGCAACGGCCAAGCCAACGAAGCCGGCATTATGGCGGAGGAAGTCAGCCAAACGTTAAACACCATGCACGATGCTCAAGCAGTGATGTGTGAGGACGTGAGCCACGCGCTGCGGGCAAAGGCTAACTGCGCTTATCGAGAGGACGCGGAGACATACCTGGTGCAGAACATGGTAGTGCGCCGCCTTACGCCGCTGGAATGTACCCGCTTGCAGGGATACCCCGACGGATGGGTTGACATTGGCGACTGGACGGATGAGAAGGGCAAGAAACACAAGGACGCGGACAGCCCGAAGTACAAGGCGCTGGGCAACTCCATCGCCCTGCCATTCTGGGACTGGATGCTGCGGCGCATGGCGCGGTATCTGCCGGAGGGCGCGACGCTGGGGAGCTTGTTTGACGGAATAGGTGGGTTCCCGCTGTGCTTTGAGCGGATACACGGCAAAGGCACGGCGCGGTGGGCAAGCGAGATCGAGCCGTTCCCCATCGCGGTGACAAAAAGATGGTTTGGGGAGGAATGACATGACAAGAGATGAGATCGTGACCGCGCTGCGGTGCCATTGTGATGCAATAGAAACTGGGGCGTGCCCAAAGGATAAGTGCCCTTCGTTTGAAAGACCGGCGCGTTATAAATGCGCTGGTGTGGTTTGCGGGGAAGCCGCTGACCTGATCGAGAACCAGCAGCGGCACATAGAGGCACTGATGAAAGCCA
>OLSM01001890.1_pt1 | contig 14525 bp, 10 predicted proteins | sample 1672721 | NCBI WGS metagenome assembly OLSM01 (sample SAMEA3136717, study PRJEB25190) | human gut metagenome | reverse complement strand
ATTATTTTACCACAGAAGTGATTTTTTGTCAAGCACTTTTTTCAGAAGCTTTTCGTTTTTACTGAACTTGTGGCTCGTTTTTCAACGTATCCATATTGGTTCTTTTCGCTTTGCTTCTGCCGCTTTCAGAAGTCATTCTTTCCGGCGGCCCTTGACGCTCAAGTATAATACCACATCCCGACACGTTTGGCAACCCCTTTTTTCACTTTTTTCGTTCCTTTTTGCGTCTTTGACTTTTTGACTAGTTTTTTAACTGTAATTTACACGTTCCTTGACGTGGAAGCTGCGGCGGCCTCAGAGGTCATTTTTCTCTATATAATAAGGTATTGTTCTATCCAAACTTCCAGAGAAGTATACACCGCCGTGGATATTACGCCCCGGAATGCAAACACTTTCCTTGCACAGTTTGTCAAGAGCTTTGGCCTCAAATTTTGCTCCAAGATTCTCGGCTTAATTTTGGCGAAACCGCCAAAACACAAAATGTAGTGGTTTCTCCATTGACATATCACTAAATAGTGATATCATAGAATCACATCAATTGAACGCATCCCAAGACTGCTTTGCGGGTGCCTCTTTCGCAAGAGGCACCCGTTTGAACTGTACACAGATAGAACGACGGAGGAACACTATGAAGATCATCAAGCGCAACGGTTCGGAAGTTCCATTTGATATCACCAAGATCATCACTGCGGTCACCAAGGCCAGCGATTCGGTCAGCCGCAAGAGCAGCCTGACCCAGGAGCAGATCTTGTCCATCGCCAACGATGTCACGGAGCAGTGCCAGGCGCTGAACCGTGCCGTGAGCGTGGAAGAGATTCAGGACATGGTGGAGAACAAGCTGATGGACATTCAGGCCCACGATGTAGCCCGCCATTATATCACCTATCGTTATGTGCAGAGCCTGAAGCGCCAGACCAACACCACCGACGAGCGCATCCTCAGCCTGATCGAGTGCCAGAACGAGGAAGTCAAGCAGGAGAACGCCAACAAGAACCCCACCGTGAACAGCGTCCAGCGTGACTATATGGCTGGTGAGATCTCCAAAGACCTGACCGCCCGCCTGCTGCTGGACCCGGAGATCGTCAAGGCACACAATGAGGGCCTGATCCACTTCCACGATTCCGACTACTTTGCGCAGCACATGCACAACTGCGATCTGGTCAACCTGGAGGATATGCTGCAGAACGGCACCGTGATCTCCGGCACCTATATTGAAAAGCCCCACAGCTTTTCCACCGCCTGCAACATTGCCACCCAGATCATTGCGCAGGTGGCATCCAACCAGTACGGCGGCCAGAGCATCAGTCTGACCCATCTGGCCCCCTTTGTGGATGTCTCCCGCAAGAAGATCGCCGCTGAGGTCGAGGCGGAGATGGAAGGGCTGGACGTTACCCCGGAGCGCAAGAAGGAGATCGTGGAGCGCCGCCTGCGCAACGAGATCAACCGCGGTGTCCAGACCATCCAGTATCAGGTCGTGACTCTGATGACCACCAACGGTCAGGCCCCCTTCATCACCGTGTTCATGTATCTGGGAGAAGCCCGCAACGCACAGGAAAAGGCTGACCTTGCCATCATCATCGAGGAGACCATCCGTCAGCGCTATCAGGGCGTGAAGAACGAGGCCGGTGTCTGGATCACCCCCGCCTTCCCCAAACTGATCTATGTGCTGGAAGAGGACAACATCCGCCCCGGCACTCCTTATTATTACCTGACCGAATTGGCTGCCAAGTGCACTGCCAAGCGGATGGTGCCCGACTACATCTCCGAGAAGAAGATGCTTGAGCTCAAGGTGGACAAAAACGGTGAGGGCCACTGCTACACCTGCATGGGCTGCCGCAGCTTCCTGACCCCCTATGTGGACCCCGAGACCGGCAAGCCCAAATACTACGGCCGCTTCAATCAGGGTGTTGTCACCATCAATCTGGTGGATGTAGCCCTTTCCTCCGGCGGCAACTTCGAGAAGTTCTGGAAGATCTTTGACGAGCGCCTGGCTCTCTGCCACAAGGCACTGCAGGCCCGCCATCAGCGCCTGATGGGCACCCCCAGCGATGCCGCCCCCATTCTGTGGCAGTACGGCGCACTGGCCCGCCTGAAGAAGGGCGAGAAGATCGACAAGCTGCTCTTTGGCGGCTACTCCACCATCAGCCTGGGCTACGCTGGTCTGTATGAGTGCGTGAAGTATATGACCGGCAAGAGCCACACCGATGCCGGTGCCAAACCTTTTGCCCTGAGCGTGATGCAGCACATGAACGACAAGTGCACCGAGTGGAAGAAGGCCGAGAACATGGATTACTCTCTCTACGGCACCCCGCTGGAATCCACCACCTACAAGTTTGCCAAGTGCCTGCAGAAGCGGTTCGGCATCGTGCCCGGTATCACCGATAAGAACTATATCACCAACAGTTACCACGTCCATGTTTCGGAGCACATTGATGCCTTCACCAAGCTCAAGTTTGAGAGCGAGTTCCAGGAGCTGTCCCCGGGCGGTGCCATCAGCTATGTGGAAGTGCCCAACATGCAGGACAATCTGGAGGCCGTGATAAGCGTGCTGCAGTTCATCTATGATAACATCATGTACGCCGAGTTGAACACCAAGTCCGATTACTGCCAGTGCTGCGGCTACGACGGAGAGATCAAGATCGTTGAGGATGACGGCAAGTTGGTGTGGGAGTGCCCCAAGTGCGGCAACCGTGACCAGAACAAGCTGAACGTTGCCCGCCGCACCTGCGGTTATATCGGCACCCAGTTCTGGAACCAGGGCCGGACACAGGAGATCAAGGATCGGGTGCTGCATCTGTGATGAATTACGCAACAATTAAGTATTACGACATTGCCAATGGGCCGGGGGTGCGCACCAGCATCTTTGTTTCGGGCTGCAGGCACCACTGCCCGGGCTGCTTCAACGAGGTGGCATGGGATTTCGGGTACGGTCAGCCTTTCAGCAAGGCTGTGCGCAACGAGATCTTTGCATCCTGCCAGCCCGACTATATTGCAGGCATCTCCCTGCTGGGCGGTGAGCCTTTTGAGCCGGAGAATCAGCGGGAACTGCTGCCCTTCGTCCGCAACTTCAGGGCGCTGTACCCGAATAAGAGCGTCTGGTGCTATTCCGGCTACACCTGGGAGCAGCTGACCGGCAGTGTTCCCTGCCCGGCCCGCTGTGAGGTCACCGATGAGCTGCTGAGCCTGCTGGATGTTCTGGTGGACGGCCGCTTTGTGGAAGCCCAGCACGATATCTCCCTGCGCTTCCGGGGCAGCTCCAACCAGCGGCTTCTGGATGTACCCAAGAGCCTTGCCGCAAAGGCCCCCGTCTGGTGGGAGGACGAACAGGTGTTTGCTACCCATAGCATGTAAATCGAGGATGCCCATGAGCTATAAAACAACAAACGACTTAATGCAGCACCTGCGTGACAACGGCATCGCCATCTCCGGCGAAACACAGAAACAGCAGCTTGTCACAACCGGATATTATCATGGCTATAAAGGCTATCGTTTCTTCAAATCTGCCGGTGCGCGCCTGCCTTTTTCCTCTTATCAAGAGCTCTATGCCACCATCCAATATGATTCTGCCCTGAAAGCTCTGTTTTACGGAAAAATGATGTTCATCGAAACTGCTGTCAAGAACATCGCATTGCAGGGCATCCTTGAAAACGCACAATCCGAGAGTATTTCGGATGTTCTGGATCGTGTCGTTTGCAGTTACAACAACTCCCCTGCCAATTTCACCGTTGAACAGAAAAAGCGAGCCCAGCAAAACAAATTGAACCTTCAGCGTTCCATCCAGTCCAGCCTTGCAAACGCCTATGCGAAAGGAAATCCAAAAATCACACATTTTTACAATAATCCAACTTACTCCGGTGTTCCTCTTTGGGCTTTCTTCGAGATCATGACCATGGGAGATTTTGGATACTTGCTTTCTTGTTTGACTTTTCCTGTCCGAAAAGATATTTCCACCCGCATTGGCCTTGATCTTTCCAACGATACATCCTGTGAGCTCTTATTTCGCTACATCTATGCTTTGAAAGATCTCCGAAATGCTATTGCTCACAATGCCGTGGTATTTGATACCCGATTTCGCAATTTTGACCCCACAAAGGCAATGAAAGCCTGTCTCCGTTCTGCGATTCAGCTTCCGTATGTCAATTTCAAAACCATCGGAGATTATGTCATTCTGATGTCCTATTATCTGAAGCTATTGCAGATGCCAAATTCCGAAATCCTTAAGTTCATTGAAGAATTTGAGCATATCACAGAAACCTATCGCTCTGAAGTCAACCCTGCCGTCGCTTCAATTGTCATTCATCCCGACCTGACGAAACGGATGGAAATTTTGAAAAATTATATTTAACAGTTGCATTTTTTCAACAGCTGCGATATAATATTCTTACTAATTGGGGTATATGTTCTCAGGGACATATACTTGAGGGAACTGGAGCGATTCAGTTCCCTTTTATTTTTACAAAAAGCGTCCCGTTTTCCACCCTGCCTGCACTGGCCGTGGAAAACGGGACGCTTTATTTGTTCTTTTATCTCCAATTCACCGTGTGCCAACGGTTTCTTCGATCACACTGAGGAACTCCTGGCCATAGCGGGCGGCCTTTTTCTCGCCCACACCGGGGATATTGAGCAATTCCTCCACGCTCAGGGGCTTTTTCAGCGCCATCTGGCGGAGGGTGGAATCATTGAACACCATATAGGCAGGGAGCTTCTGCTTTGCGGCCAGCCGCTTGCGCAGGGCATAGAGGGCAGCCAGCAGCTTCTCGTCCGCTTCGCTGAGGGCATCTTCGTCGGCACGGCGGCGGGAGGCCGAAGCCAGCCGCTTTGCACTGGCCGCGGCGCGCTGGCGGGCCTGTGCCGCCTGCTCCTCCACCTGTTCGGCAGCCTGTGCTGCCAGCAGACAGTTGGAACAGTTCTCGCACTTCTGGGGCGCGGCCTCGCCGAAGTAGCTCAGCAGATATCCCCGCAGGCAGCGCGGCGTGGTGGAGTAGAAGGTCATGTACTTGAGCCGTTCCTCTGCCTTGCGTGCCGCTTCGGCCTTGACATCCGCAGGCAGGCCGTTGTCAGCCTCCATCTCCTTGTCGATGAAGAACCGGATGGTGCGCACATCGGTGCCGGAATAGAGCAGGGTGCAGCGGGCTGGCTCCCCGTCACGGCCCGCGCGGCCCGCCTCCTGATAATAGCTCTCCAGATCCTTGGGCATATTATAATGGATGACGAACCGGACGTTTGGCTTATCGATGCCCATGCCGAAGGCATTGGTCGCCACCATGATCTGCACCCGGTCATAGAGGAAATCGTCCTGATTCTGCCGCCGGGTATCCGCATCCAGTTTGGCGTGGTAGGCTGCCGCACGGATGCCCCGGCTCTGCAGCAGGCGGGTGGTCTCGTCCACCTGCCGGGTGGTACTGCAATAGATGATGCCCGCATTGTCCCGCTCCCTGAGCACAAGTTCGAGCAGAACTTTGGGCTTCTCGCTGGGCAGGGCCCTGCGGGTGGCAAAATAGAGGTTGGGCCGGTCGAAGCTGGTGGTCACCTCGTAGGGGGTGTGGAGTTCCAGATGGGTGCGGATGTCCTCCCGCACATGGGCCGTGGCGGTGGCCGTAAAGGCTCCCACCACCGGGCGCTTGGGCAGGCTGTCCACAAATGCCTTGATGCGCAGGTAGCTGGGGCGGAAGTCCTGCCCCCACTGACTGATGCAGTGGGCCTCGTCCACCGTGACCATGCTGATCTCCCGCTCCTGCGCAAACCGCTGGAAGCCCGGCATCTCCAGCCGCTCCGGAGCCACATAGATGATCTTATACCACCCCTCCCGGGCGCGGCGGAGCATCAGGGCCTTCTGGTTGTCCGTCAGGCTGTTGTTCAGGAAAGCTGCCGCCACACCGGCCTGTACCAGCGCCCCCACCTGATCCTTCATCAGGCTGACCAGCGGCGAGACCACGATGGTGATGCCCGGCAGCAGCAGGGCCGGCACCTGATAGCAGATGGACTTGCCCGCACCTGTGGGCATCACGGCCAGCACATCCTGCCCGGCCAGCAGGCGGGAGACGATCTTCTCCTGCCCCGGGCGGAAGCTGTCGTAGCCAAAGACTTTTTTCAGAATACTATGCGGACTTTCCATGGTTCCTCCTATCCATCCAAAACCGCTCCGTCATTGCTTCGCAATGCCACCTCTCCTGGTAGGAGAGGCAGGTCTTGGCTCCCCTACTAAGGGAGCTGGACGCAAAGCGGCCTGAGAGGTTTATAACCCAATCAGTATACCACAACTCCCCGGATAATTGTAAAACATCTCTGACATTTCCCACGTTCGATAGCATTTCCTGCACAAAAATGCTATAATATGGGTACATATCTCCATCCCGGCCCCTGCCTTGTGCATCTGCCGGAAAAAAGCAAAGGAGTATTTTGTATGGCTCAGAAATTGATCACCTTCGCCGTCCCGTGCTACAACTCGGCGGCATATATGCGCCACTGCATCGAGACCCTGCTCTCCGCCGGGGAGCAGGCCGAGATCATCCTGGTGGACGATGGTTCCACCAAGGATGACACCCCCGCCATCTGCGACGAGTACGCCGCCAAATATCCCACCATCGTCAAGGCCATCCATCAGGAGAACGGCGGCCACGGCGAGGGCGTGAATCAGGGCATCCGCAACGCCACCGGCCTGTATTACAAGGTAGTGGACAGCGACGACTGGCTGGACGAAGCAGCCCTCAGGACCGTGCTGGCCAAGCTGAACACGCTGACTGCCCGGGGCACCGCGCCTGACCTGATGATCTGCAACTATGTCTACGAGCACGTGGAGGACAACACCAGCCACACCGTGCGCTACACCAACGTGTTCCCCCAGAACCGGCTGTTCAGCTGGACGCATGTCGGCCACTTCCGGCCCGACCAGAACCTGCTGATGCACTCGGTGATGTACCGCACGCAGGTGCTGCGGGACTGCGGCATGGTGCTGCCCAAGCACACCTTCTATGTGGACAACATCTTTGTCTACCAGCCCCTGCCTTTTGTCAAGAGCATGTATTATATGGATCTGGACCTGTACCGCTACTTCATCGGCCGGGCCGACCAGAGCGTGAACGAGAGTGTGATGGTCAAGCGGGTGGATCAGCAGCTGCGGGTGACCCGCCACATGATCGACTGCCAGGACCTGGATGCCCTCAAGGGCCAGAAGAAGCTGCGCAGCTATATGCTGCACTACCTCTCCATGATGATGGCCATCAGCGACATCTTCCTGCTGCTGGACGGCAGTGCCGCCGCCAAGCAGAAGGAGAACGAACTGTGGGCCTACCTCAAGGCGCACACCAGCGCCGGGGTCTACCGCTCCATCCGCTACGGCTTTGGCGGCGTGACCAACCTGAAGATTCCCAAGGGCGACAAGCTCGTGCTGGGCGGTTACCGCCTTGCACAGAAGATTTTTAAATTCAATTAACAAATGTTGCTTTTCCTCCTCAGATAAGATATACTTTTTAACGTATCTTAATTTCTCAGGAGGATCTTGTTTTATGGAGCAATTGCTCATCTGCATGTCTCTTTCGCTCATTGCAGGCCTGTTGGCATCCCGTGCAGCGAAAGCGGTCCGTCTGCCGGCTGTCACCTCTTATCTGGTGGCGGGGCTTCTGCTGGGCCCCTTCTTTCTGGGTCGGCTGGGCCTGAGCGGCTGGGGCTTCGGTTTCGGGAGCCTTGCACAGGTCGAGAGCTACGGCATCATCACACAGGTGGCACTGGGCTTCATCGCCTTTGTCATCGGCAACGAGTTCCGGCTCAGCGTGTTGGAGAGCATGGGCAGGCAGGCGATCACTGTGGGCATCCTGCAGGCCGTTATCACCACCGTGCTGGTGGATATCGCTCTGGTGGCCCTGCACTTTGCCCGGCCGGATGTCATCTCAATGGCATCGGCCATCACGCTGGGTGCCATCGCCTCTGCCACAGCCCCTGCCGCCACCCTGATGGTGGTCAAGCAGTACAAGGCAAGCGGCCCCCTGACCCGCCTGCTGCTGATGGTGGTCGCCATTGATGATGCCGTGGGTCTGGTGCTCTTCTCGGCCTCTTTTGGCATCGCAAACGCGCTGGAGCAGGGCCGCATTGACCCCATCAGCATCCTTCTGGAACCTCTGGTGGAGATCGTACTCAGCCTGGGTCTGGGCGCGCTGGCCGGTCTGCTGCTCAACCAGCTGGAGATCTACTTTCACTCCCGCTCCAAGCGCATGAGCCTTTCGGTGGCCTTTGTGCTGCTGACGGTAGGCCTTTCCATGGTCAGCTTTGAGGTCGGCCCCATCCACTGCAGCTTCTCGCTGCTGCTGGTCTGCATGATGACCGGCACCGTGTTCTGCAACATCTGCCCCACTTCCGATGAGCTGATGGACCGCCTGGACCGCTGGGTAAGCCCGGTGAACATCCTGTTCTTCGTGCTGTCCGGCGCGGAGCTGGACCTGAACATCCTCGCAAACCCCATGGTCCTGCTCATTGGTGCCGTCTATATCGCTTCCCGCTCTCTGGGCAAGATCTCCGGCTCCTATGTCAGCTGCAAGGCCACCCGCTGCAGCGAGAAGATCCAGAAGTATCTGGGCATCACCCTGCTGCCGCAGGCCGGTGTGGCACTGGGCATGGCCGCCGAGGCTGCCGAGCTTTCCGACGGCCACATGGTGCGCAACGTGGTGCTCTTCTCGGTGCTGGTGTACGAGCTGGTCGGCCCGACCCTGGCCAAGCTCAGCCTGACCGCCGCAGGCGAGATCATTCCCGAGGGCCGCACGAGCGCCCGTACCACCAACAAGCCGGAGGAGCCGATCAGCGTGGAGTAACCTCTCCCACAGGGCTTGGCTCCCCTATCAGGGGAGCTGCCGCCGCAGGCGGCTGAGAGGTTTTATACACTACAAAAGCCGCTGCACAGTTGTTACGCTGTGCAGCGGCTTTCTGTTTGCTCTTTATTTCAGCACGATCTCATCGTTCTCAGCATCCACGGTCAGGGTGGAACCGGAAACAAGGGTGCCGTCGATGATCTTTTCAGCGGCAGGGTCCTCCACAGCCTTGCGGATGGTGCGGCGCAGGTCGCGGGCACCAAACTTGCCGCCCTGGCTCTTGTGCACCAGCGCTGCCAGTGCCGCCGGGGTATAGCTGTAGGCAATGCCCTTGGCCTCCATGCTGGGCTTGTACTCGTCCAGCATCAGGGCGGCAATGCCCTGCAGGGTCTCCTCGCTCAGCGGCTTGAAGGTGATGACCTCATCTACGCGGCCCAAAAACTCAGGGCGGAGGAACTGGCTCAGTGCCTTGCGGCTCTTTTCCTCGTTCCGCTCCTCCTCGCTGCGGTTGAAGCCCAGACTTGCGGTGGTCTGGTCGCTGCTGCCCGCATTGGAGGTCATGCAGATGACGGTGTTGGAGAAATCCACGGTGCGGCCCTGGGCATCGTTGATCTTGCCCTCGTCCAGGATCTGCAGCAGGATATTCATCACATCGGGGTGGGCCTTTTCGATCTCATCGAACAGCACCACGCTGTACGGGCGGCGGCGGACCTTTTCGGTCAGCTGACCCGCCTCCTCGTAGCCCACATAGCCCGGAGGGGAACCGATCATGCGGGACACCGCGTACTTCTCCATATACTCGCTCATATCCAGCCGGATCAGCGGGTCGGGGCCGTCAAAGAGCTGGTTTGCCAGCTGCTTCACCAGCTCCGTCTTGCCCACGCCGGTGGGGCCCACAAAGATGAAGCTGGCCGGACGGCGGCGGCCCGAAAGGTCGGCGCGGCTGCGCTTGACCGCCTGCGCCACCAGATGCACGGCATCGTCCTGACCGATGATCTTCTTTTTCAGCTCGGTCTCAAGGCTTGCGAGCTTTGCATACTCAGTCTCCCGGATCTTCACCGCCGGGATGCCCGTCCACAGCTCGATGACCTTGGCCACATCGTCCATGGTCACCTGGATCTCCCCGGCTGCAGCCTGCTTGGCGGGCAATTCCCGCTCCAGCTGTGCCATCCGGGTCTTGCGTTCTGCCACACGCTCGTAATCGATGGGCTCGTTCACATCGGCATTTTCCATGTCGGCCTCTTCCTGCTTGAGGGCCTCCAGTTCCTTCTGCATGGTCAGGTACTCGGAGATGACCGGGTGGGCCAGATTGCAGCAGGCACAGGCCTCGTCCAGCAGGTCGATGGCCTTATCGGGCAGGTAGCGGTCGGTGATATACCGCTCGCTCAGGGTCACGGTGGCGTTCAGCACATCGGCGGGTACCTGCACATGGTGGTGCTCCTCGTAGTAGTGCTTGATGCCGCCCATCACGGCCAGCGTATCAGCAACGCTGGGTTCCTCCACCCGCACGGGCTGGAACCGGCGCTCCAGCGCCTGGTCCTTCTCGATATACTTGCGGTACTCGTTGAAGGTGGTAGCACCGATGACCTGGATCTCGCCGCGGGAGAGGGCGGGCTTCAGGATGTTGCCCGCATTCATGGCGCCCTCGCTCTCACCGGCAGAGGTAATGGTGTGGATCTCGTCAATGAACAGGATGACGTTGCCTGCCGCCTTGACCTCGCTCAGCAGGCCCTTGACCCGCTGCTCGAACTGGCCGCGGAACTGGGTGCCTGCCACAAGGCTGGTCAGGTCGAGCAGGAAGATCTCCTTATCCTGCAGCCCTGCCGGCACCTGCCCCTTGGCAATGCGCTCCGCAATGCCCTCGGCAATGGCGGTCTTGCCAACGCCCGCCTCACCAATGAGGCAGGGGTTGTTCTTCTGGCGGCGGCTCAGGATCTGGATGGTGCGGTAGATCTCCCGGTCGCGGCCGATGATATCATCCAGCTTCCCCTCCCGGGCTTTGCGGGTCAGGTTCTCGCAGTAGGTATCCAAAAACTTGCGGCGGGGCGGCTTTTTCTCATTTTTGCCCGCCTTCTTTTCGTTTTTACCGTTCTGGGCACCGCCGTTCACCCCCAGCGGGAAGGTGGCGCTGGAGCCGGGCACAAGGTCGCTGTCCTCTTCGCTCTGGTCCGGCTGGCCCATGCCCATCATCATGGAGAAGGGGTTCATGTTGCTCATGTCCCCCATCTCCTGCATCATGTTTTCCATCCGGTCTTCCATGGCATCCATGTCCTCATCAGACATGCCAAACTGCTTCATCAGATCATCGACCGGTTTGATGTGCATCTCCCGGGCACAGTGCAGGCAGTACCCCTCGTTTTTCATCTGGCCATTTTCCATCCGCTGGACAAAAATAATGGCAGGCCGCTTCTGGCATCGAATGCAGACCATTGTTCCTCCTTTTCCCTCCCCGCTCAGACAAACGGGTTGAACACATTGAATACTTTATAGTAAAGGCTGCCGCTCATCACCGTGTCGTTGAGCATGGTGAGGTTGCCGCCGGTGATCACAATGAGCGCCCAGACCACGCAGAGCACCAGATAGATGTCCACAAGGCTGGCAATGCCGCCCACGCCCCAGCCCAGCCAGTGGTTCACTGCACCGATCACGGGCAGCTTGTTCACCAGCCCCAGCACTGTGACCAGCAGGCTGACCAGCATCCGCAGCAGGGCAAACGCCACAAAGAACAGCACCAGCGAGATCACCGGAGTCAGCAGCGGAGCCAGCACCTTCTGGACGATGGTATCCGCCAGCACAACGGCGTTGTCATTGAGGACGGCAGAGATGGAACGCTCGCAGGCATCCACGATGGATGCCCGGAACGCCTCGGGCAGAAAGCCCGCGTACCGCTGGGCAATGCCATCCAGACTGACAGCTCCCCCGGCGGCGATATTGGCAGCGATCTGGTCCCGGAAGCTTCCGGCGAGGAAGCGCTCGAACACCTGCCCGGCTGCCCAGCCTGAAAAGGCTCTGGCACCGAACAGGCTGATGAGGCTGCCCGTCAGCTGCACCACCGAGGCCAGAAAGCCTTTGCGGGCATACCGGACGGCCAGCACCAGCCAGACCACCGTACATAGGATATCAAAAATAAATGACGGATTCTTGAACATAGAATGGTTTCCTTGTTACTTTCTGTGCAAGAGTGCTAATAAAACTTACCCATTATGCCAAGGGCTCCCCTACTAGGGGAGCTGGCGAGCGAATGCGAGCCTGAGAGGTTGGACAAAGAATCAGCTTTCCTGCGCAGGAATCTCCAACTTCTGCACCGTATTGCCGCTGAACAGCAGCAGATCCCTGCTGTTGGCCAGCAATGCCTGCGGGCTGGTGTCAAGGTTCTGGCTCCACTGCTGGGTGCCAGATGCATCAAAGCACTCCACGGCGTTATCGGCCAGCAGATAGAACAGGTTCCCCGCCCGGACAATGGAATTTGCCGCCGAGACAGCGGCGCTGAACTGGACGTTCAGGTTTTTGTCCAGCGTCACAGCCTGAGAGACCTGCCCCGATGCCAGCAGCAGGGCCACATTGCCTGCCGCGTCCACCGAAACATCCTTCAGCTCCGTGCCCGCAAAATCATAGACCGCACGCTCGCCGCCGCCCGCATTGTAGAGCACGGCCCTGGTATCGTAGACAGCCAGGATCGTGGAAGCAGAGGTCCACCCCAGCCACTGGGGCACACCGCCCTGATTCACCAGACTGACGGGATCGCCCGATGCCAGATTGATGAGGTAGAGGTTGGTCATCACCTGTCCCCCGCTGACGGTGACGGCTGCCGCCGCCAGCTTCCGGCTGTCGGGGGAAAAGGCCATCCGCAGGGGGGTGCCGTCGTTGGAGGTCATGCTCCAGCTGAGCTGCTGCTCCATGGAGGGGCTGTATACCAGCAGCTTCGCCATGCTGGTCTGGTCCTCAGTGACCACGGCCAGCGTGCCGTTGTCCGACATGGCGCAGAGGAAAATGCTGTTTTCCAGCTGCTTGGTGTAGAGGTTCTGGGTGCGGCTCTCCACCCGCAGCTCGTTTCCGGAGCGGTTGTAGAGGACAAAGCGGGTCTTGCCCGCGGCCAGCGCCGGGCGGGCATAGCCGCTCTGGATGCTGTTCAGCTTTTTGCCGGTGCGCGACCAGACCACACAGCCCTCGTCCCCCAGCTCCACAAAGCTGCCGGTCAGGGGGGCCATCTGCTCCAGCTCGGCCACACCGGTCTGCTGGGGCCAGCCGGAGCCGGGCAGCAGGGCAATGCGGGCCGTATCGGTCAGGTCCTTCAGGGCCGCTACCGAGCTGCCCGCGATGCCGGTGGCAAACAGCACCACCGCCGTCAGCAGCACCAGCAGCACCGCCGTGCGGCGGATGCGCCGGTTCCGCACACGCTGGCGGGCAGCTTCCAGATATTCGACCCGCCCTTCCGAAAGCGGCTCGTCACTCTCCGGACGGTTGCGATTTTTTCTCATAGGTCGTAGTCCACCTTCTCCAAAAATAGCCCCTTCGCGGGCAGCGTTGGCCCGGCCTGACTGCGGTCCCTGCTGGCAAGGATGCCGGGGATGGCATCGGGCTGCATCCGGCCCGCGCCCACCTCACACAGGGTGCCTGCCAGAATGCGCACCATGTTATAGAGGTAGCCGTCCGCTGTCACCTCAATGTCCACCTCGTCGCCCTTCCGGGTCACATGGCAGTCAGTGATGGTGCGCACGGTATCTCCGTGGGCAGCAGCAGAGGAACCCGCCGCGCACAGGGCCAGAAAATCGTGCTTTCCCACAAACTGTTCCGCCGCCCTCTGCATGGCATCCACATCCAGCCGCCGGGGCACCCGGGTGTAATATTTTTCATCAAAAGGCGAATCAATGGGGTGGTTGTGGATGCGGTACAGGTAGGTCTTGGTATGGGCGGCATAGCGGGCGTGGAACTCCTCCGGCACCACCCGGGCGCACAGCACCCGGATATCCGGGGGCAGGTGCTGGTTGATGGCCAACGGCAGCTTTTCGGGGGGGATGCGGGTCTCCGCGTGGAAGTTCAGCGCAAAGCCCAGCGCGTGGACCCCGGCATCGGTGCGGCTGCACCCCTTGATATCGGGGCGGCTGTGGAGCACCGCTTCCAGCCCATCCTGAAAGGTCTGGGCCACGCTCCGCCCGTTGGGCTGCACCTGAAAGCCGCAGTAGTTGGTGCCGTCGTAGGCAAGGGTAAGTAGATAGTTCTGCATGGAACTCCTTCCGTCACGGCTTTGCCGTGCCACCTCCCTCAAAGAGGGAGGCTATAAGGCCCCCTCCTCGAGGGGGCTGTCGCCGCAGGCGACTGGGGGAGTTTTTAAAAATTCGGGAACACCAGTCTCGAGCTCAGGATCACCATAAAGCAGACGATGCACACCGCCAGGTCGATATAATCCTGCCGGGTGCAGCGCAGCACCTTCAGGCGGGTGCGGCCATCACCGCCGCGGTAGCAGCGGCACTCCATGGCCATGGCCAGCTCATCGGCGCGGCGGAAGGCCGAGATGAACAGCGGGATGAGCACCGGCACCAGCGCCTTGACGCGCTCCATCATGGAGCCGTTGTCCAGCATGGCACCACGGGCTTTCTGGGCGTTCATGATCTTGTCGGTCTCTTCGATCAGGGTCGGGATAAACCGCAGGGCAATACTCATCATCATGGCCAGCTCATGCACCGGGAAGTGCAGCCTGCCCAAAGGCTTGAGCAGCTGCTCGATGGC
>OLSM01001889.1_pt1 | contig 14530 bp, 12 predicted proteins | sample 1672721 | NCBI WGS metagenome assembly OLSM01 (sample SAMEA3136717, study PRJEB25190) | human gut metagenome | reverse complement strand
ATAAAGGAAAAGGACTTGCAGAGATGTGAGTCCTTTTTGCATGCATAAATTTGAAGGGAGTAGGACAAAAGTGTCCGAAAGAATCTGCTGCGGTGGCGAGGAAGACGGTAAGATGTTATCAGGGGAATAGATTCTTCACTCCGTTTCATTGTTCTGTTTTCCATCTTTCTCACAAGGTATTCTTACCTCCGTTCTGAATGACCGGGTACGGAAGAAGCCGTGGGAATTCTGACAGTCTTTTTATTGACTGATAAAAGCGGCACCAACGGTAAGGCGTCATTCAGAGCGCCAGCGAAGAATCTGCTGCGGTGGTGAGGAAGACGGTAAGCGGTTATCAGAGTAATAGATTCTTCACTCGGTTTCATTGTTCTGCTTATCCGCTTTCTCATGCAGCATTCTTGCATCCGCTTTGAATGACGAGGTGTCAGGTCAGCTGCTTCCCTTACTACAATAAAATAAGTGCAGCAGGGGAAATGTTGTATTTCTCTTTGCTACACTTATATGGTACTAATGTAATGACGGGGCGTCATAATGCGGGAAACGTCAATCACAATCCTGAACGAATGTGAAGGATCTATTTCCGTGGTGAGGGGAGCCGGTAAGGTGGCAACAGAAGTAATATTTTCACTTTGTGGGAGTATGTGAAATAAAGTCTGTAAATAGCTCCATATGGTAGATAATCCCTTAGGCTAATATGTCTTCAACCTTATTAGAAGCCACTGTAATTCATGCGTTCAGAAATGTCAATGTACCTCCGGCTTTGATCTCTTGGAAATCTATTCAGGTATACGGCTTTTATATATATATCGAATTTGCCGTATATATCACTCCAGTTAGAGTCACCTGCCTTTATGGGTAGTTTGTGATTTCAGCTAAGGTTATTTAGCTACTCTAACACGTTCAATAGTCGGCTGACCATCTTTATTCTGAGAAATTACATCAATGCGGAAACGTTCTACTTCCGGTTCAAATTCTTCAAGCATTCGGTCAGGAACTTCATATCCGAGCTGAAGCGCTTTATAAATAATTGCACCGAATTCATAACGCGTCATGACACGATCTCCTTTGAATTCTCCATCAGGATATCCTTTGATGATATCATTGCCTGCCAGTGTGGTAATGTATTCATAAGCCCAATGGTTCTTAGGAATATCCGGAAAGATCTTGATCTTAGAATTATCAAGTGGTTTACCGGTTACCAAGTCTTTGATAACATTTCTAAGATTCCCTACTTCAGCTTCGAGATCTTTAATCTTTTTTGCCATAGCAATCTTAGAACCATTGACATGGTTTCCTCCACCAATCTTAACACTGACCCCAGCATTGATTGCGTTTTCTCCCCCACCGAGAGAAGCTCCTAAAGAAATCATGGTATCTTCATTTGGGCGATAGAATGTACCGATAGCAGTTGCATTGGCATTCTTATAATGACCATAGCCCACTGCTACATCTAACTTGCTATCAGGATCAAAATCTAACGGATGAAGAGCTGCTAAAGCTGCTGTATTCGCACCAACCTTATTGATTCTATTATCCAGCTTAGACATTCTGCCATTAATATTCGTGATATTTGTACGGACGTTATTGATATCCTATTGGATATTATAAATATCATTGTTGATATTGGTAATGCTATCCCTGTTTTGTTTGATAGCTGCATCTAATTTCTTATCTGCATCTGTTAAAGAAGTAGAGCCCTGGATATAAGTAGTAGTAGCGTACTGATCGGTTACATTACCGGGATTGGTAGCACCAATTGTATTGATGATATTCTGGTCTGCAGCCTTACGTGCATCCTGTTCTTTCTTCAGATCAGACGCTTTCGCTACGTCTTTAATAATAACATCACCTAACTTAGCTCCGGAATAGTTATCCTTCACTTCCAGGGTTACTTTGTTGTCTGTAGAGATATCATATTCTCCGGGCTTTACAGAGTTATCTTTCATCTTGCCGGCCAAATTGACCTTAGAACCATTTTTCTTAACAAGCGTAATAGTACCATCATCATTGATAGAACCATTCACGACATTGTTCCCATGAACAACTTCTGCCAATGAACGAAGCTGTGCTACATTGACGGCATCAGTAAAATTGGTACCTGCAGCTACGTTAGTAATCTGACGTTTATCCTGACTGTTACCAATACTGACTGCTCCGGCAGTAGATTCCCAAAAGCTTGTTCCGGAATTGCTGGGATTAACGCTCATTGTTGCCGGATCCCATCCAAGAATACCTTTATCAATATTAGCTTCAGACGATCTACCTAAAGCAATACCACCTTTAACTGTTGTGTTAGAATATGATCCGATGGCTATAGCATCATCTGCCCATGTTTGGCCACCGATGCCAATTACGTTGTCACCTTTGATTGTCCATGCATTAATACCTATGGAATATTTCCCATACACATTTGTGGTCGTGCCTCCGATAGCTAACGAATGATTACCATACACATGACTTTCACTACCAACGGCAGTACCACCACTGCTTGCAAATACCATAGCCTCTGTGCCAAGTGCAACAGCATTATTGCCTTTTGCTTTTGCTTGATAACCGAAAGCAACAGCATTCTGCCCATCGGCAGTTACTTCAGCACCCATAGCGACGGATGTGCCATCACCATGGCTCAATGCATTACAAACAGAACCAATGGCGATCGCAGTCCAATTCCTACTGTTGTCGGCATTGGTTCCATCGGCGATATTATGATTACCAATGGCCATAGAATCATAGCCTTTGACTGTGTTGAACACCCCTATGGAAGTTCCCATTTGGGAATTTTCCATTTCCGAATCATGCCCAATCATAATACCCACCAGGGAGTTTTTCATCTTGAGTTTATTACCGGCAATGATGTGGTCTCTACTGCCGGCATCAACAGTAAGATCCGATCCCTGATCGATGTTCACTGCATATGCTGACGTTGTCAGGCATAATGCGCACATCAGACTCGTTAAAGTTTTGCTTTTTCTCATAGTGTACCTCTTTTTTCTAAATAAATATAAGTAATATTATAGAACAAAAGATTCTCAAAATCCAGTGGCGAAACAAGTTGGAATGGCTCATTCTATCCTGTATGAAGAGTTGAAACACGGTACTGTAGGCCAGATGCGCAACAACCTGACATACGACAAAAGATACTTTGCTGAAACGGGAGAACTCGCCTGTATGAAACATCACATCCGAAGAGTTTTTCCGGGGGCAGATTGCTTGACTTTTATCTATCATATAATTTGTCCGAATTTGATATTGCAATTTAGTGAAATCCATTTTCATAAGTCAAAGAAATCCTGAGGTTAAGAAAATAATTTGAATAATTTGAAAAAAATTAAAACATATGATAAAATAATGCGGAGCATAAGCGCGGTCCTTTCGGTTGTGCTTGCAGGAATAGGAGAAGAAACAGAGGAAACACGGTAACTCGAGTTGTATTCTCTCTTCCTGAAAATATAGAGGACACTATTATTTTTCGGAAGGAGCAAGAATAATGAAAAAGATTCTCGCAATCGCAGCAGCAGCTGCACTCACCGCCGGCGTATCCGCATACGCTGCAAATCCGTTCTCTGATGTATCCCCTGATGACTGGGCTTATCAGGCAGTGTCCGATCTCTCCGATCAGGGCGTTGTAGAAGGCTATCCGGATGGTACATTCAAAGGCGAAAGAAACATGACCCGTTATGAATTGGCGCAGGTTATCGCCCGTCTGATGGCTCGTGAAGACCAGCTGAATGCTGAACAGAAAGCAACCCTGGATAAACTGGCAGGGGAATACGCAGATGAACTGGCAAACCTTGGTGTCCGCGTAAGCAACCTGGAAAAGAAAGTCGGCAACATTTCTTGGTTCGGTGATGCCCGCATGCGCTGGAAAGAAAAAGGATACAATACAGACGGCTCCAGAAAAGCTGATGGATGGGATGGCCGTATGCGTATCAATGCCAAGGCACAAGTGAATGACAGCACCTATGTACGTGGCCGTTTCACCAGCAACATGAACTTCAAAGACAATGCGGATGCGAATACAAAGATGGATGTGCTTTTTGTGCATCATCAGTTCGGTGATAAAGTCGGCATGAACTTGGGGCGCAACTTCCTTACCCTTGGTCAGACCGGTATGTACTATGATGATTTCTTTGACGGCGCGCAGCTTTTCATCGGTGACAGCAAATTGACGCTGGAAGCAGGTTATGGCCGTATGAATACATGGATTAATGATTACGGACAGAAGAAAGATGATACCGTTTATGCCCGTCTTTATGGCAAGACCGGCCGTATCGGCTATGACGCGGAATACATTAAGACTGTCGGTGCAGCTGATGCTGATAAAAAATCTATCTGGGGCGCTGGCCTGACCGTAGGCGTAACTGACGCAGTTGATGTATTTGGTGATTTTTACAAGAATACAAAACCTGCCGGTGATCCGCAGATGTGGACAGCAGGTCTCGGTTTCGGACACTATAACCTGAAAAAACCGGGCACCTTCAGAGTAGCCGCCCAGTATGTAAGGAATGAAGCCGGCGCTTATTTCGGCGGCAGCACTTACACCGCATTCCCGGCCAGCTCCCTTCTTAATGTGGACAGCAAATTCTGGCTGGCCAATGCTGATGTCGTTCTGGCAAAGAATGTCCGCCTCCACGGTGAGTATGCATTCAATGTGAAGACAGATGACAATGTAGATTATGATGATCTTGCTACCGTATCTTTGAACTACAACTTCTAATACTTGTGTTCAAGGGATAAAGGCAATGAAAAAGACCTCGAAAGGGGTCTTTTTTGTATGTGTTTGATTAGCTGTTGGCTGATAGCCGTTAGCTGATAGCCGTTAGCTGTGGGCTGTCAGCTACAAGCTAACTATTCTTTTACGATTTAAATCATTAACGACAAACGAGTATCCTCAATCGCACTACGTGCGCCAGCGAGCTCCTTCCGGCGGCCGAATCCATGGTTCTTGTATAGGACGGTAAGGCGTCAGGCTGAACGAATGTGAAGGATCTGCTATCGTGGTGAGGAAGGCGGTAAGAGGATAAAAGCTATAAGCTGTTAGTTATCGGCTGTTAGCTGTGAGTTAAAAGCCGAAGCATATGATTTCCGTTAGGTGTCATACGAAACAACAGCAAAGGATCTGCTGCCATAATGAGGGAAACGTTAATCGTCATCATAAGCGGACGTGAAGAATCTGTTACTGTGGTGAGGAATGCGGTAAGGCGTCATTCAGAGTGACGATTAAGGTGCTATAAAGGAAAAGGGCCTCATGTAAAAGAAAAAAACTATAACCGACTTGCGTTCGAAAAAAGGGAGGAAGATGAAAAAACAGTGAGAAATATACCATGAGAAGAAAGAGCTGTGATTATACGATAAAATCTACTTATACAAAAGTTAGTGTCCTTTGTGATTAAAATAATAAAAGAGGATACTTAATTTATTCTAATGGAAATGGAGAAAATAAATTAAGGTAGATTTTTTCGAAGAGTTTCAGAGTTCTTGCAAAAAAAATTCTGATGTGTTAAATTGCAGGTAAGCAGCAGGGGCATGTCCCGCTATGCTGCTTATGGGGTAATGAAGAAACGCAGAGGAAACACGGTCACTCGTGCAAGATTCTTCCGGAACTCCATTCCAAAGGGACAATTTATTTTTCGGAAGGAGCAAGAATAATGAAAAAGATTCTCGCAATCGCAGCAGCAGCTGCACTCACCGCCGGCGTATCCGCATACGCTGCAAATCCGTTCTCTGATGTATCCCCTGATGACTGGGCTTATCAGGCAGTGTCCGATCTCTCTGATCAGGGCGTTGTAGAAGGCTATCCGGACGGTACATTCAAAGGCGAAAGAAACATGACCCGTTATGAACTGGCGCAGGTTATTGCCCGTCTGATGGCTCGTGAAGACCAGCTGAATGCAGAACAGAAAGCAACCCTGGACAAACTGGCAGGGGAATACGCTGATGAACTGGCTAACCTTGGTGTCCGCGTAAGCAACTTGGAAAAGAAAGTCGGCAACATTTCCTGGTCCGGCGACGCTCGTATGCGTTATCAGGACAAAGCTCTTAATAATGATAACTATGATGGTCGTATCCGTATCGTTGCAAAGGCGGCTGTTAACGACAGCACCTATGCACAGACTCGTTTCAGCGCAACCATGAATTTTAAAGATGATAAAGATGCGGCAGTTAAGGCTGATCAGATTTTCGTTAACCACAACTTTGGTGACTTCGCTGTAAGACTCGGCCGTCAGCCGATTACTTTCGGTAACCAGGGTGGCTGGCTCTATGGTGATGGAAAAGGCTATGACGGCGCACAGCTTTCCTATAACGGTAGTAAAGCCGGTGTAACCGTAGGTTATGGACAGTTCAATACTTCTGATTATGATGGAGTAGCAAATCCTATCGAAAATATTCTTGACAAAAATATGTTCTTTGCAAAAGCAAACGGCAAGCTGAATGTTGTAGATCTGGGTGTAGATTATGTCAGATTTGTTGGAGAAGATCATGACAATCTGATCGGCGCTAATCTCGGCTTTAATGTGGGTGATTTCCGTGTATTCGGTGAATACTGGAAGAACACAAGTGTTGATCATGACTATGATCGGGCTTGGAACGCAGGGATCGGCTATGGCAAGATGGATCTGAAAAAACCGGGTTCTTTCGCTTTGAGCCTGGCTTACAATGATGTAGATGCTGGAGTATACTTCGGCGGTACCGGACTTCAGACTGATGTCCTGTCTACTTTGACTTCCAGCAAGAAGAACAAGGGACTTTATGCAGACAATGTAACATTCTGGAATGCTATGGCTGACGTCACTCTCCAGAAGAATGTTTATCTCCACGGTGAATATGCATTTGATGTTAAAGGCGAAAAGAATAATCAGGATCTTGATGTAGATGATGCATGGACTGTTTCTCTGAACTACAAGTTCTAATACTTGGGTTATCGGAAATAGAACTAATGAAAAAGACCTCGAAAGGGGTCTTTTTTTGTATGTGTTTGATTAGCTGTTAGCTGATAGCCGTTAGCTGTGAGCTGACAGCTGCAAGCTAACTATTCTTTTACGATTTGAGTCATTACGACAAACGAGTATCCTCAATCGCACTGCGTGCGCCAGCGAGCTCCTTCCGGCGGCCGACTCCATGATTCTTGCATAAGACGGTAAAGCGTCATCCTGAACGAATGTGAAGGATCTGCTACCCGTGGTAAGGAAATCGGTAAGACGTTACCAGAGTAATAGATTCTTCGCTTTATGACACATTGCTGGTTTCCATTTTTCTCGCAAGGTATTCTTGCCAAAGCTCTGAATGACGATTAGGGGAAAAGCGCCACAATGGCAGAAAACGCTAATCGTTATCCTGAACCGCACGAAGGAACTGTACACGTGGTGAGGAAAGCCGGTATGAGGATAAAAGCCATCAGCTGTGAGCTGTCAGCTACAAGCTTAAATATTCTTTTGCGGTTTGAGTCATCACGGCGAGCGAGTATCCTCAGCCGCACTGCGTGCGCCAACTCCTTATGGATAAGGAGCCCCGCTGCATTCCATTTTCCTTTTTAAAGTATTTAATGCGGACCGGTATTTAGGAAAGAGTTCCAACGGTAAGAATAGGGATTGGGTAAGCCTCCTTGTTTATAAGGAGGTGGCCGGCGAAGCCGGACGGAGGATGCTGGCTGGGGGAAGTGACACGAAAGGTTAGAATGATTCTTTTATGTGTTCATTGAATATTTTATCCATGAAAATACAAATGCTTTCAAACTTTGTATCTATTTCTTTATTGGTGAATCGAATAACTTGCAAACCATAAGATTCCAATTTTTCCGTACGTTTTTTATCATACAAGTATTGTTTTTTCCAATAGTGCTGTATACCATCAATTTCGATAACAATACCTGCTTTTGCACAATAGAAATCAACAATATAAGAACCGATAATCATCTGTCGATTTATGGTAAAAGGCAGCTTCCGTAAGTAATCATACCAGATATGTTTTTCCTGCCGGGTCATATTTCGCCGGAATCTTCCGGAACGTTTTGTAAGTTCGTATCGTTTAGGTACTTTCAGTATGGGCATATATCCTCCATCTGCTTTTTTAAAACAACTGTTATCCATAATATAACATGGGTGGAGATATATACCTATACATAAATACATAGGACTATGTCCTCTTTTACGATTTAAATCATTACGACAAGCGAGTATCCTCAGCCTCACTGCGTGCGCCAGCTCCTTATGGATAAGGAGCCCCACTGCATTCCATTTTCCTTTTTAAAGTATTTAATGCGAACCGGTATTTAGGAAAGAGTTCCAACGGTAAGAATAGGGATTGGGTAAGCCTCCTTGTTTATAAGGAGGTGGCCGGCGAAACCGGACGGAGGATACTGGCTTGGGGGAGTGACACGAAAGGTTAGAATGGATGCGTGTACTTGTTCATAAGAAGGCAAGTGAACCATTTTTAAAGGAACGGAGTGACGCGTAAAAATAAGTGAAACAATTTGATCCTGCGGTTATGGATGTCTGTGCGGGGACAGTTTTCAGATAACGAATCAGCGGTGCGTAATAAAATAAGCAGAAGGAGATTAAAATTATGTTTCCCCCTTTATTTACCCCGCTTTTTTGGCTATAATAGTAAAAATCTATAACCGCTTTTATATTTCTTTGCCGAAGGAGGACATGATGGCAACTTATATCAATGAACCGTCACATACTTTTAATGAATATCTTCTGATTCCCGGATATTCTTCATGTGAATGTATTCCGGCGAATGTTTCTCTTAAGACGCCGCTGGTGAAGTTCAAAAAAGGAGAGGAGCCTGCTATTGAGCTGGCGATTCCCATGGTGTCCGCCATCATGCAGGCGGTTTCCGGTGAGAGGCTGGCGGTAGAATTGGCGCGTAACGGCGGCGTTTCTTTTATTTACGGTTCGCAGACGCCGGAGGACGAAGCGGCGATGGTGGCTCGTGTAAAGGCAAAGAAGGCGGGGTTCGTATTCAGTGATTCCAATCTGGCTCCTGTGAATACGCTGGCGGATATCCTTGCGCTGAAGGCAAAGACGGGGCATTCCACTGTGGCGATTACAGAGGACGGTACACCGAACGGGAAATTAGTGGGGATCGTATCAAGCCGTGATTACCGTGTGAGCCGTATGGACCGCAGCGAGAAGATTGCCGATTTTATGACGCCTCTTGAAAAGCTGGTCACTGCCGGGTTCGGCATCACACTTTCCGAAGCCAATGATATTATCTGGGATAATAAGATTAATTCCCTTCCCGTTCTTTATGAAGATGGCCGCCTTTACGGTTTTGTTTTCCGCAAAGATTATGACTCTCATCGTGAAAATCCTGATGAAATGCTGGATGCGGAAAAGCGTTTTATCGTGGGCGCCGGTATCAATTCCCGCGACTATGAGCAGCGTGTGCCGCTCCTTGTCAATGCGGGGGCGGACGTGCTCTGTATTGATTCTTCGGAAGGGTTTTCCGAATGGCAGAAGATGACCATTCAATGGATCCGCGAAAAGTACGGCGACAGTGTGAAGGTCGGCGCGGGCAATGTGGTGGATCGCGAAGGATTCCTGTTCCTTGCGGAGGCGGGCGCCGATTTCGTAAAGGTCGGCATTGGCGGCGGTTCCATCTGTATTACCCGTGAAACAAAGGGGATTGGCCGCGGGCAGGCGACATCTTTAATTGAAGTCTGCCAGGCAAGGGATGAATACTATGAACGGACGGGTGTGTATGTGCCGGTCTGCTCTGACGGCGGCATTGTCTATGATCATCACATCACGCTGGCGCTGGCGATGGGAGCCGATTTTGTCATGCTGGGCCGTTATTTTGCCCGCTTCGATGAGTCTCCTACGCAGAAACGTACGGTGGGCGGTACAGTGGTGAAGGAATACTGGGGAGAAGGTTCAAACCGTGCGCGTAACTGGGCCAGATATGATTTGGGCGGAGATAAGAAGCTCCAGTTTGAGGAAGGCGTGGATTCTTATGTTCCTTATGCAGGATCGCTCAAGGAAAATGTGGCTAAAACCTGCAGCAAGGTGAGGGCTACGATGTGCAACTGCGGCGCGCTCACGATTGCCGAGCTCCAGAAAAAAGCGAAGCTTACGCTGGTTTCCGCGACTTCCATCGTGGAGGGCGGCGCTCATGATGTCATCCGCAAGGAAAAGGAAAGCAATAACGGTTAAGAGCTATTTTGGAGCCATACTGTTTTGTGATGCAAAATGATGAAATAGAAAGTTCTGTGCTTAACATTCAATCAGTAAAAGATGTTTTATATTTCCCTTGACAGTGGAAATATTTCAGCATATAATTGACATCACAAACAAAAACCAAGGACTGTGAACGGGAAACGTATCTGACAGGTTCGTCATAGAGAGTCGGGAGTGGTGGGAACCGATACGAAAGCAGATGCCTGCTCGCCCGGGAGTTCCGAGGATGAAAAGTAATCATCGGCGTTACCCGCGTTAAGGGGATACAGGCAATGATCAGGACAGGAAAGATGGCGGTCCATGGCACAGAGAGCCGGCGGAGGGTGCAAGCCGGTACATTCCGTTATTTTTTATCGCCTGAGAGCTCCATTTTTGAAATAAGTAAAAAATGGCGTTTATCCACGTTACGGAGGAAGGATTAAGAGTATAATGTAGGGTGGTACCGCGACTGTTCGCCCCTATCTTCAGCAATGAAGGTGGGGGCTTTTCTGTTATCGGGAGACTCTGCTTCTTTTCCTTCAAGAGTGATAAATACAGGGTGGTACCGCGGAGATTTCCGCCCCTGCCGCATCGGCGTCTTGCTGTGCGGCAGGGGCGGTTTTTGTCCTTTTATGGTTTTTGCAAAGTTTTGCCTGAGGTTTGGGCAAGGCATATTTCTCAAGAAGGGGGAACATTATCGTGTTTTTTCAACAGCTTGTCAATGGTCTGACGCTGGGAAGCGCTTATGCGGTTATTGCTATCGGATATACTCTGGTCTTTGGGGTATTGAATATCGTGAATATGGCGCATGGCGGAATTTTCATGATAGGCGCTTATATCGGCCTGCTTCTGGTAACGGAAGCGGGAATGAATATTTTCCCTGCATTGGTTGGCGCCATGATCGGGGGAGCGGTTTTGGGGTACGGGCTGGAGCTGCTGGCGCTCCGTCCGCTTCGTAAGCATAAGGCGACGCATCTGGCGCCGCTTATCAGTACGATCGGCGTATCCACATTTCTTGAAAGTGTGGCGCTTATGGTCTGGGGGCCGCAGACCCGTTCGTTTCCGTCTGCGTTCGGCAATGAACTGATGGATATGGGAGTCTTTAAAATTTCCGGTATCCAGATTATCAGCTTGGGGACGGCAGTGGTGCTCATGGTTCTTCTCACAGTCATGCTGAACCGGACGAAGGTGGGCAAGGCGATCCGGGCGACTTCGGAAAATGCGGAGACGGCTGGTCTTCTTGGAATCAATACGGGCTGTATCATTACGTTGACGGTGATGCTGGCTTCTGCCCTCGGTGCAGCGGCAGGCGTACTGATCGGACTTTCTTTCAACGCGATCGAACCGACGATGGGGACGTCAATGGGGCTGAAAGGGTTGGCGGTGCTTATCATGGGCGGTCTCGGCAATGTGGAAGGAGCCATGGCAGGCGGATTTATTCTCGGCATCGCCGAAGTATTCAGCGTGGCTTACGGGACTTCTTCTTATCGCGATGCTGTAGCCTTCGGTCTTATCATTTTGATTCTGTTCATTCGTCCGGAAGGACTTTTTGCGAAAGCGGGGAAGGGAGGAAGGCCGTAATGGAAGATTTGCTGAATGGATATTTTCTGCAGGTTCTCACTTTTGTCTGCATCAATATTATTCTTGCCATGACGATTTACATGACGCTCTGCACGGGCATCCTTTCTTTGGGGAATGCCGGGCTGATGAGTTTCGGTGCGTATACGTCCGCCATTCTGACAGCGCAGTACCACGTACCTATGCCCGTAGGGATTTTCCTTGGCGGTGTCATGGCGGTTCTTGTGGCTCTGGTTATCGGACTGCCGACGATCCGTCTCCGCGGGCTGTATCTGGCGATTGCCACGCTGGGGTTCGGTGAAGTGGTCCGAGTCATCGCCTTGAATCTGGAAATTACTCACGGTGCACTCGGCTATTCGGGGATTCCTTCCATGGGAAGTGTACTTTCCGATTATGCAAGCGACTGGGGGCTCCTGGATGCTTTGGAAATAGATTCACAGACGGGCGGACAGCTTCTTGTGTGTCTGGTGCTGCTGGTTTTGACGGTTCTGATTATTTCCTTCTGGTACCGGCTGGAACATTCCCGCATCGGCCGCGCCATGGCAGCCGTGAAGGCCGATGAGTACGCTGCTTCTCTGTCGGGAATCAATGTAGTGTATTACAAAATGATGGGATTTCTCTTCAGCGCGTTTTTTGCGGGAGTGGCGGGCGCTTTGTACGCTCATGTCACATTCTTTATCAGTCCGACGGATTTCTCGTGGCATCGTGTAGTGGATATGCTTCTCTACACAGTTTTCGGCGGCAGCAATGTCATGTGGGGGCCTGTCCTCGGCGCGGCAGTGCTTACTATCGTTCCCGAATCGCTCCGTTCCCTGGCGGAATATAGGGATATCATCTACGGCGTGATGCTTGTGGCACTCATGGCTTTCCGTCCGGACGGTATTCTTTCTTATGACGCGGTGAAGTGGATCGGTTCGCTTTTCAGCAAAAAGAAAGCCGTTCCCGTGGAAGGAGGAGAAAAGTGATGCTTCTTGAAATGCAGAATGTGGTGAAGCGTTTCGGCGGTCTTACGGCGGTATCGAATTTGTCCTTCCATGTGGAGAAAGGGGAAATATTCGGTGTCATCGGGCCAAACGGCGCCGGTAAAACAACGATTTTCAACCTGATCACAGGTGTGTATCCGGTTTCTGAAGGGGATATCCTTTTTGACGGACAGTCGATCAGTGGGAAGAAACCCTATCAGATTATCAATGGGGGTATCGCCCGTACGTTCCAAAATATCCGTCTTTTCACGGGGATGACAGTACTGGAGAATATTCTTGTCGGACAGCATGACCATTTAAAAGCAGGATTCCTTGCCAGTATCCTCCACACAGGTGCACAGAAGAAAGAAGAAAAAGAAGCGCGGAAGGAAGCGATGGAACTGCTCCGCTTTGTGGGGCTGGAACAGGATGCGGACCGCCCTGCCACGGAACTGCCCTACGGCAAGCAGAGAAAGCTGGAAATCGCGCGTGCTCTTGCCGCCCATCCGAAACTTATCCTCCTGGATGAACCGGCAGCAGGCATGAATGACAGCGAAACAGCAGCTCTTACGGAACTCATCCGTGGAATTCGTGAAACCTATAAAACGACCATTATTTTGATTGAGCATGATATGCACCTTGTGATGACTCTCTGCGACCGCCTGATTGTCGTCAACTTCGGCGAAAAACTGGCAGAAGGCGTTCCCGAAGAAGTACAGAATAATCCTGCCGTTATTGAGGCTTATCTCGGAAAGGAGGACGAATGATGCTGCTTACGCTTAAGAATATTGTCGCCGGCTATGGAAATATCACGGCGCTGAAAGGCATCAGCCTCTCTGTTCCCGAAGGGAAAATCGTGACCCTTATCGGAGCGAACGGAGCAGGAAAGTCCACCACGATGAAAACCATCATGGGGCTCATGAAACTCTCGGAAGGGGAGATCCTTTTCAAGGATAAATCCATCACGGGACAAAAGTCGTTCCATATCGTGAATGCCGGTGTAGTCCTTGTGCCGGAAGGGCGGCAGATCCTTCAGAACATGACCGTTCGTGAAAATCTGGAACTCGGTGCATACCAGAGAAAGGATAAGGCAGAAATCAGGGAAGATATGGTGAAAGTGTTCCAGCGTTTTCCCCGGCTGCTGGAAAGGGAAAACCAATTTGGCGGCACCCTTTCCGGCGGAGAACAGCAGATGCTCGCCATTGCCCGTGCCATGATGGCAAGACCGCAGCTCATGCTCCTTGACGAACCGTCCATGGGGCTGGCGCCTCTTGTCGTCCAGCAGATTTTTGATGTCATCAAAGATATCAATAAAATGGGGACAACGGTCCTTCTTGTAGAACAGAATGCACGAAAAGCTCTGCAGATTGCCGACTATGCTTATGTCATGGAAACGGGAAAAATCGTTATGGAAGGACCGGCTGCGGAAGTGGCGGGGAACCCCGACGTCATGGCGGCCTATCTCGGCGGGAAAAAGAAATAATTTCCAATATCGGATGAACTGACAGCGGATTGCGGCTCATGTTTTTGATTTCTCTCTGCTGTCCGGCGCAGCCGGTCGGAAGTGCCTGACAGGGGAATGAATGAAATGTAAAAAGCTTCTCGCAGAACATGGAGTATATCCTGAATGTGAGAAGCTTTTTTGTGCTTTTAATAAAATGATTTTGATTAAGTCATGCTTTACAGTATCCTCACCACGGTAATAGATCCTTCGCTGGCGTTATAGTGATACTTTATCGTCTTATACGGGGATCATGGATTCGGCCGTCAGAAGAAGCTGCTGGCGCACGCAGTGCGATTGAGGATACTCGCTTGTCGTAATGATTTAAA
>OLSM01001887.1_pt1 | contig 14543 bp, 17 predicted proteins | sample 1672721 | NCBI WGS metagenome assembly OLSM01 (sample SAMEA3136717, study PRJEB25190) | human gut metagenome | reverse complement strand
AAATAATAATGAGTATGATCATGGTTCTAATAGCATTCGGCTATAAAAATATAAAGTATACATGTTATAATGTCATTTATTTGTATATGACAAGTGTAATTTTAGGTGGTTTTGTTTATTACCTAAATCTAGAATTTACAAGTCTAAATTATCTTATCATCCTTTTAATCGCTCCGATCATTCTTTATGTTTTTATTAAAAGTATGAAAGTATTAAAAGAAATCAAAAACTATTATTACAAAGTAAAAATTGTTTTTCATGATACTTATGAATTAAATATGACAGGCTTTTTAGATACAGGTAATAAACTAATTGATCCCATTACTAAGAAACCAATTATTTTAATTAATAAAAAGAAAATGAAGGGATGTATTCATATTCGTAGTCCTATGTATGTACCCTATAATGCGCTAAATCATCATGGATTACTAGAATGCATAAAACCAGAGTATATTATGATAAATGATAAAAAATTAACAAACTATCTAATTGGCTTAAGTGAAGAATCATTTAAATTAAACGGCATAGATTGTTTATTAAATTATAAAGTATGGGAGGATATATGATAAATAAATTACTTTTATGGTTAAAAGAAAAATATAATGAATGTTTCTTTATTGGTTCTACTGATAAATTACCACCACCACTAGAAGAAAGTGTTGAAAGAGATTGTATAATTAAAGCGGGAAAAGGAGATATAGAAGCGAAAAATAAATTAATTGAACACAACTTAAGATTAGTCGTTTTTCTAGCTAAAAAATATGAAAATACAGGTTATGATGTAGAAGATTTAGTAAGTATTGGTTCCATTGGTTTAATTAAAGGAATTAATACTTATAAGTTGGATAAAAACATTAAATTAGCTACTTATGCATCTCGGTGTATTTCTAATGAAATATTGATGTTTCTAAGAAAAAATAAGAAAAGAAGAGGGGAAATTAGTTTTGAAGACGCGCTAAACTATGATTCAGAAGGAAATGAATTACATCTGGAAGATATTTTAGGAACGGAAATTGATTATGTTCCTAATGAATATGAAAAAGCCTTAAATAAAGAGATTTTAGAAAAAGAAATAAGTTCTTTAGACAAAAGAGAAAAAGAAATTATGACATTAAGATATGGACTCAATAATACGGAAGAGTATACCCAAAAAGAAGTCGCTGAAAAATTAGGCATTTCTCAAAGTTATATTTCCAGGATTGAAAAAAAGGTAATAAAAAAATTAAAGCAAACGATGAAACTATAGCTTGCTTTTTCTTATAAGTTCTTTTAAAATAGGATATTGTGATGCAACATGGAAGAAAAAATAAATAACAAAATAACCGAAATAAAATTAATTGTCCAAGAAATAACAAAACCTTTTACTTACACAAGTGAACAAATAAACATGATTACACTAGCTTATCTAAGTATGATCATGTTAGATGATGAAATAGAAGATTTAATCATGGAAGCGCTATCCAAAGTAAAAATTATTTTTACGGAATACGAAGTAAATGTTGTTTATCAAAATCTTGTAACTCATCGTTGCAATCAAAAAATACTCAAGGATTTATCTAAAGATCAAGCTTGTTATTTAAATTATCTGGTTGATCAAAATGGCCTTTACGGATTACCAATCATTATTTTACCGCTAAAAGAAGAACTATTTGAAACAATGGATAGTTTAATTCATGAACTAAAGCATGCCATAAATGAAGTAATACCCGATTTTTTTACTTATCATGGCGAAGGTTTTTATAATTCTGGTCTTGCTTTAGCAGGGGAAAATATTTTATGGGCCGAAAAGATTGATGAAGCGTTTAATTGTTATTTAACGAAAATTTATTTAGATAATATTGCTTATTTAAAAAGATTTTCGATTAAGGATTTAGAAATGCAAGCCTTATTAAACAAAATAAAGATACCTCAAAAATACAATTATAGTTCAGAAGAACTTGTTTTAGCGTATAAAAAACTATTTGATTCTCAATATTTGTTCCGCTTGTTCTATTATACTTGCTTATATAAAGATTTTGATGAATTAAATACTGCAATTGAAAATCTATTCAAAGGAAGGATGGAAGCTCTTGAATTTTTTGATGAAGAAAAGAGCAAAAAAAGAAAGCGTTTAAAAAAATACATGAATCATTCTTTAATAAGAAACCGTCAAAAAATTATTCCTTACATCAAATAAAAATCCCGATTTTTTAATCGAGATTTTTCTATTTTATTCAAGTCCAGTATCTGTTGGTGGAGTAGTATCATCTCCGTTACCATCATCTGGATTATCACTCGGATCATCTGGATCCACCATATCTCCAATATTACTATCCATATCTGTTTGGGCTGTAATAGTTAAGCCACTACTCATATTATCTTTAAAGATACTATATGCCGATTTTACAACAAAAGTATAATCAGTACCAGGCGTAGCCGTATAAGTAAAGTAAGTATTGGTTGTATAACCAAGACTAATTAAATTTCCACTTGCATCTTGTAAATAAACTTGATATCCAATCGTACCAATATTAGAATTATTATAAGAAATTCTGGATTCGTAATATTCTTGTGCATAATCACTACCATACAACCCTTTAAAATAGCCATTAAAATATTCTTCTAGATAATTAGGATCAATTGCATCAGGTGTCTCAATCGCATCCCAACTAATTCGAATGGTTGATCCATCATAAGTAGACGTTCCATTAGTTGGATTTGCTAAAGTATCAAATCTACTAGATACTTCAGTTGGCTCGTATCCAGCTTTAAATAGCTCAGTCGATTTTAAACTACTAGGAGTATGTTCGCTAGCAAGTTGCAATGGGTACGTACCAAGTTCAATAGTTGCTGATACAACACCACTAGGTTGTTCGAATCTTGAACCAGTCTTATATATTCTTCTAGCAACAGCGGCCATAATTTGACGACGAGGATTATATCCTGTACCACTCGTTAAATAACCTTGTCTTAAATCATCATAACCAAGCCATAAAGCAATGGAGTAATCTGGCGAATAAGTAATATTCCAATGGTTTGGTGTCGCATTACTAGGAATTCCAAGTTCCTTCGCTGATTCACTATCAATGGTTGAAGTACCACCTTTAGCAGCAATATCGGTACCACTAATACTAAAGTTACCACCAACGCCACTTCTTCCAGCATCTACTAAAATATCCGTAATCATATAAGCTGTTTCTTCGCTCATCACTCTTGTTCGTTCAACAGGATGAGTATATTCTTCTTCTGTTTCGGTATAAACGATTCTTGTAAATGTATAAGGTTCAATATAAATTCCACCACGACCAAATGCTGCATAAGCTGCTGACATACTAAGTGGATTTGATCCTCCAGAACCACCTAAACCAGCAGCTTCATATAATTCTTCACCATAATCGATACCTAAATTACTAGCAAATTCAGCAATTTGATCCATTCCTACTTCATTGGCTACTTGTTGCATTGCTTGAATTGCTGGAATATTCCGTGAATTAACTAGAGCACGTCTCATCGTAATTTCACCCCAATAATCACGGCTGGAATTAACAACCGAACCGCCAACGGTATAACTCCATGGACGATCCAAGAAGAGGGTACCAGTAGAACCATTTAAATATTCAATATAAGGTCCGTAATCAAAAATAATTTTTGCTGTACTACCAATATGATTTCGAATTCCTTTATATTCAATGCCAACCGCTCTATTTGTTCCTTGAGCAGCATAATTTCTACCGCCGGATAAAGCTAGAACAGCACCATTTTCTGTACTTGTAACAGCCATTCCGAACTGAACAGTATCATTAATAAAGGTATAGATTTCTTCTGTTTCAAGTAAATATAAAGTCTCTTGAATACTAGGATCTAGTGTTGTATAAATTTCCATTGGAACCTGATAAGGATTATCACCAGTTTCTTCTTCTACTTTTAATAAAGTATAATCAATAAATGCTTGATACATACTTGTATTTTCATCATCACTATGATCAGCTAGCAAACTCTCAACCGGAACACTTTCAGCAAATTCTTTTTCCTCTTCGGTAATATATCCATGTCTTACCATTAAACTAAGAACAGTTGAACGTCTATTACTTGCTCCTTCTGGATTACTATAAGGATTATATAAAGAAGGGTTGTTAAACATACCAACAAGTAAACTAGCTTCTGCAAGTGTTAAATCCGAAACTGATTTTCCAAAGAAATATTGACTTCCTTGTTCTACTCCATTAATAGAAGCGTAGTTGGTAGATCCTCCACCAAGCCATTGACTATTTAAATAAAACTCAATAATTTCTTCTTTCGTATAACTAGCTTCGAGTTTAAATACTGCCATATAAATATCAGTAAATTTCCGAACAATTCCTTTTATTCCACTCGTTAAAGAACCATCCGTATAAGTATTTTTAATAACTTGCATGGATAAAGTAGAAGCACCACCAGCATCTTGCCCAGCAAGTTGACCTAAGCTAGCGCGAATAAATCGAGCTGCATCAAAACCATTATGTTGAAAAAACCTCGAATCTTCTGTAGCGATTAAAGCATCTACTAATACTTGTGGCAAATCACTATAAGTAACAAGCTCAACATTTTCATTACCAATTCTTGTTATTTCTTCTCCATTCATATCATATAAAACGGTAGGTTCTTTTGTATAAAGCTCTTCAACCACAAAGTCTGGGGAAGTAATAATGATATATAATGCAAACGCTAAAACGGCCGAAGCAACCACAATTCCCAAACTAATTAAAATAATTAAAATAGTATTTTTCTTAGAGCCGCTCTTTTTTCCTTTCTTCACCTTGTTCTTTGTAGAACTTTTCTTTTTAATTTTAATTTTTGGTATCTTCAAAATAACCAACTCCTTTATAAGCTTCCTTAATACCTTTTAAATAATCAAGCCCAATATTATAATTGACTTTTAACGGAACACTGAGCTCGACAATAACCGAGTAGGGGATACTTTTCCGACTATTTGTATGAATAAAATGAATTAAATCACTACCTTTAAATAAATAATAATCACCATTCATACTAATAATTAAAAAAGCAATACCTCCATGTTGAATAATTTTCTCCATATGTTTAATTTGGTGAAGATGAATATTACTTAAAGGAAAACTTGTTTTTGATTGACACTCTTTAGCATCAAATTCAATATATTTCCCTTTATATATCCCATTATAATCAAGAGTAGAAGGTTCTTTGAAATAAGCCTTGCGAATAATTGCACCATTTTTATAATCGACATCAACCACACCAATAGGGGTTGGTTTCTTATAAATAATAGCGAGATCTTGTTCTAAGTAATATTTACAAGCTTCATTAATAAGAGCTTCTAAATCCATTCCTCGATTCTTATAATTAATTTCTTTTTTATAACTTTTTTTGATGTTGTTGGGATACTTCATGTCTTTCACCTTACTTAATTATACTATAAAAGAGGCAAAATATCTACTTTGCCGCTTGATTTTGACTATCTGTTTACAGCAAAGTTTTACATCGATATTTCTATCAATAAAAACAAGAAAAAGCTTTACACTTAAAATTTACAAAATTTTACAAATAACTTAAATACATTGACAAAATATGATGAAAAAGTTTATAATTAATTTGTGTAAGGATGTGATAAAGTGTATAGTGATAAAATTTACTTAACTCCTCAAGAAATATTAGATAAGGAGTTTAAGATTGATGCAAGAGGATATCGTCCTCAAGAAGTCGATAAATACCTTGATATGGTAATTCGTGACTATACAGAGTTTATCAACATTATCAAAAGGAATGAAAAGGAAATTAGAGATTTAACTGAAGATAATGCGAAATTGAAAGCAGAAATCCGTTCTTTAAGAGAACAATTAGTAGCAAGTGAGTCTTCTAATAATGGAAATAATACTAGTAATGTTGATTTACTAAGAAGAATTAGTCAACTAGAAAAAGTTGTATTTGGAAAATATGAATAATCATGTTCGGACAAATGCTGCATAAATTTGTTATGTAGAGGAAAGTCCATGCTCACACAGACCTGTGATGGCTGTAGCCTTCGTGCTTAGGGAAAAAATAACCTAAGGTAGCATATGCTAACGGCAGGAGAAATTTCTAAAAGTTTTACTCATGAAAAAGTATCCTTGAAAGTGCCATAGTAACGTACAAACTGGAAACGGTGGAAATGGAACGCGGTAAACCCCACGAGTGAGAAATCCAAAATTTGGTAGGAGAGCTCTTACAAAAGAACAAGAATGGCGTAAGGGTCTAGTTTTTGCTAGAAGATAAATATTTGTCGCCCGTAAGGGAACAGAACATGGCTTATGAAGATGATTATTTTTTTAAATGAAAAAAAGAAGGAGTGAAGATACCTTGGATAGTATTGGGAGCGCATTAAAAGAAGCTCGAGAACAATCAGGGGTAAGTATTGAGGAAGCAAGTGAAGATCTAAAAATCAATGCTGGTTTTCTCTTGAATATTGAAGAAGGCAAAATAGGGTGTTTTAAAGATATATTTGAACTAAAAGAATATATTAGCAGCTATGCAAAATATTTAGGATTAGATAGTGATAAATTAATGGATGAGTTCAATGAATATATGTTTGAATATACCTCTAAAATACCAGTAAAAGAAATTGAACGGATTGCCAAAAAAGAAGCAAAGGAAGAAACGGGAAAAATTTCTAGTCCTTATACTAGAAAACCGAGAAAACACAATAATGCTTATTATATAGGTGTATATGTAATCATTGTTTTATTAGTGATTTTAGCAATTGTCTGGAGTGTAAAGCAAATTACCATTGATAACCATATAACAAATGAAATTGGTTACGTAAAAATGTGAGGAGGATATTGATGAATTTACCAAATAAACTTACAATTGGTCGGATTATTACGGCTATTATCATTTTAATTATGTTAATGATTCCTTGGTATAACTTAGGAATCAATTTCCCAACGTTTAATGTAGCAGGGAAAATAGTTGTCGATTTAAAATATATTATCGCTGGCGTTTTATTTGTTCTTGCTGCTTTAACTGATTTTTTAGACGGTCATATTGCTCGCAGTCGCAATTTAGTAACCGATTTTGGAAAAGTAATGGATGCCATTGCCGATAAGGTATTAGTAAATGGATTACTTATTATTTTAGCATATGATGGCTTTATCAGTATTGCCATTCCAGTTATTATTATTACACGAGATATTTTTGTTGATTCCTTTAAAATGGCAAGTGGCAAAAAAGGAAAAGTAGTTGCAGCTTCTTTTACAGGAAAAGCCAAAACAATGTGTATGATGATTGGAATCGCTCTAACTTGTGTTTACAATTTGCCATTTGAATTAATTGGCATTAACGTCGGCTATGCCCTTATCATTATTGCCACAATTTTATCAATCATTAGTGCTTGTCAGTATTATTACAATACGAAAGATACATTTAAAGCAAAATAGAAAAGCTGTAAAAAGCTTTTTTCGTTTTCTTGAAAAAAAGGGAGGTTTTTATGAATCTAAAATTAAGAATTAAGTTATGCTTTTTTAAACACAATTATGAACAATTAAAAGATCTAATTGTATGGAACGAGAATACGATAGAATACTTAAATATCAAAGAGATAAAACTTCTTTTTGAATATGCCAAAAACAATCATGAACTCATTTTATTAAATACACTTTTAAATCGCCTATCACAAAAGGAATTATCAAAGGAATATGAAGAATTAATAGCTAGTTATTTAAATGCTTTTTTGCCTATTGCTTTAGAAAATCCTGTTTTTCTATATAGTATAGCGAGTATGATGAGTAAGAAAAAAGAAATTTATAAAGAGCAGATAGAACAAATCAAAAACTATATTTTTAGTGCTCCACTCTCAGAAATAGCGGTATATATTCATACATTAGATGGTTTTTATGAAAAAGAAATAGAAGAAAAAATTATTTGTGAAGGCAGTCCTCACTTAATTTTTTGCCTTTTAGAAAGTGCAAATTTAGAAGACACAAGACGGATTTTAATAAAATATATAAGTTTAACTCCATCTAATGCTAAAGTTTATCGTTTAGCTGAAGTATTAAATTCATCTGGGTCTAAGTTAGAAGAATTAATTTCGGTGATATTAGGTTTAGATTTGCCAAAGAAAACAAAAAGTGGTTATTTATTATCCGTTTTTGAAGGAACCAATTATTTAGCTGCTAGCGATTATATGAAAAGAGAAGTAATTCAATTAAATGATTTTTCTAGTGTAGATAAATTAATGCATAAATTAAGTCCAGAGGATCAAGCAAAGTGGATTTTAGAATATCAAGAAAAAGGGAATAAAGAAATTTTACTTACGCTTGCTTGCACCACGAATGTGAAAGAAACCAAAGATGTGATGGAAACATTTTTAGATACTGGTAGCAATCGAGAAATTCTAATTTTAGCTGCTTTCATAAAAATAAACTTTTTACCAGATTTATTAACCAAATTAATGGCCAAAAATCCTCAAAAATTATTAAAGATATTAGATAGCTTATATTTATTTGGTTCTAATAGATGGAGTGATATAATAGATTTTATTATCGCTAATAATAAAGAAAATAGATTAGAAAAAGAAGAAATAGACCGATTACAAGCTTGGAAGGAAAACAAACAAAAAATAGCGGTAAGAAAAAGAACCTTGACAGAGTAGTATTTTTATATTAGTATTTTAGTAGTGAACGTTGATTAGGAGCATATCATGAAAATAAAAAATAGGGTAGTAGAAGACTTAGTGTTTAAAAGTTATTTAGAAGAAATTATGAGTAAGAAAAAATATTTAAAAATGAATCGGTTTATCCAACACGGGAATACGACTTGTTTATTACATAGTATTGCCGTTGCCTATTTTTCTTACCGTTTATGTAAATTATTAAAATTAAAAGTTCATGAAAAAGAATTAATTAGAGGAGCTTTACTTCATGATTATTTTCTTTATGATTGGCATGCTAAATATAAACCAACAAAAGATGTGGGTTTACATGGTAGAATTCATCCCACAATCGCTTTATTTAATGCCAGACGTGATTATAATGTAGGAAGAATAGAAGCAGATATTATATCGAAGCACATGTTTCCTCTAACATTCACCCCACCAAAATATAAGGAAAGTGTAATAGTTTGTCTTGTTGATAAATTTTGTAGTATTTATGAAGTATTTAGTAAAAAAGCTTATGTGGAAATTGCCCTGAAGCTTGCTGATACAAAGAAAAATAGAAGAGTCATTTCTAGAAGAATAAACCTATATAATTAGGTTTTTTTTCATGGGAGAAAAGCATAAAATGATAGGGGTGATAATAATGCGTATGATAAAAAATTTACAAAATTTTTTATATGACCAAGATTATTTTATTGATATTTACAATAACTGCCTCCATGTTTATTATTATGATGATTTACTAAATCTAAATAGTTCATCGATTGAATTAAAACTAAAAGAATTTACTTTAAAAATAGAGGGAAAAGATTTAGTCGTAAGAGAAATGGATAAGCATGAAATCTTAATCAAAGGGATCATAGAAAATATGAGGTTTGAAAGATGAAACATTATGTATTAGTACGCATAAAAACACTCAAAAAAACAAGTCTTTTATTAAAATTGAATCGTTTAAATGTCGATATAAAAGACATTATTTATGAAAAAGATGGTCTAAAATTTAAAATTGATAAACAAGATTTAAAAAAAATAAAAAAATATTTGATGAGTTATGAAGTAGAACTGTTGGATGAAACAGGAGTTTATAAATTAAAAAAAGAACTAAAAAAAAATAATTTAATCATCACTGGAATCATATTCGCTGTCATTATATTTTTCATTCTTTCTAATCTCATTGTAAAAATAAATATTATTCATGAAGATTCTACTCTACGTGAGTTAATTAGAGAATCTCTAAAAGAAGCAGGAGTAACACCGCTTAGTTTTAAAAAAAGTTATGATGAATATGAAGCAATTATTGAAAATATTAAGGAAGAATACAAAGATCAAATAGAATGGTTAGAAATTGATATAGAAGGAATGGTTATTAATGTCCGGGTGGAAGAACGAATCATCAAAGAATATGTAGAGGATGATAGCACTTGTCATATTGTAGCAAGTAAATCAGGAATTATAAAGAGTATCACAACCAAAAGAGGAGTATCTGAAGTAAGTATTAATGATTATGTTTCAAAAGGGGATATTCTCATTAATGGCAATATTAAATTAAATGAAGAAATTAAAGAAAGTGTTTGTGCAAATGGCTCTGTGTATGCAGAAGTTTGGTACAATGTAAATGCCAATATTCCTCTTACAGAAACACAAGAAACAGATACAGGAAAAATGCGATATAATGTTATGATCAAAAAAAATTCAGAGAAAACCGTCTTATTAAAAAGTCGTATTGGCGAAGAAAAAAGAGTGGAAAATATCTTATTATTTCGTATATTTGGTTTTGAAGTTTATTTGCAAAAAGAATATGAAGTAGTAAGTAAAACCATTACTTATACCGAGGAAGAAGCCTTAGAAAAAGGAATTTCTATAGTGAATGAAAAATTAGAATTAAAACTAGACAACTTTGAAGAGATAATTGAAGAAAAAGTCTTGCAAAAAGAGGTAAAAAATAATAATATATATATAGATATGTTCGTCGCTGTAAGAGAACAAATTGGAATAAAAGAGTACTTTGATGAGTCTAGGAGTGATACAAATGATGAGGAGTATAACTAACATATTAACAGAATCAATTGATAATATGTGGCCCATGCTTACCATTTTCTTAGTAGTAATTGCAGTGGTGAGAATCGCTGCTATTAAAAGTAATAATGAAAAATTAGTTTTTTATAAAGAATTTTCCAATCTTTTATTTATCATTTATATTTTACTGTTATATGAATTATTAACGAGAGCAGAACTAAATACGGTAAGAGGCTACAATTTAGTTCCCTTTACTGAAATATTTCGATATGAAATAGGATCAGAAGCTTTTTTCATGAATGTTGTAGGAAATATTGTAATTTTTATTCCGTTTGGCTATTTAATATCTACCTATATTAAACCAAAAAAAGTTCTTCCTATTTTAATTGTAAGTGTTGTGTCCAGTGCTACTGTTGAATTTGTTCAATTATGTATTGGTAGAAGTTTTGATGTTGATGATATTATTTTAAACTCTTTAGGAGCAATTATCGGATTCTTAATATATGTAGCACTAAATGCAATTAAAAAACATTTACCCGGAATTTTTAGAAGAGACATCATTTATAACATTTTATGTTTAATTATTCTCATAATTATGGTATTATATTTACTTAGTCGAATGGGAGTTAATATTTTATGAAAAATACCTATGAAATAAATGATATAGTAAATGTAGAGTTTAATTACGATTATTTAGATGACGTAATTAAACGAGTATTAAAACATGAACATGTAAAAAATGCGTATTTTGGAATTATTTTTGTCGATTTAAGGGAAATACAAAGAATTAATCGTGAATATCGAGGAATTGATCGAGTAACCGATGTAATATCTTTTGCTCTTGAAGACAAAAAAGATAACATCGATATGAATATGCGAATACTAGGAGATATTTACATATGTATTCCCAAAATGATCGAACAGGCAAGTAACTATGGCCATAGTATCAAAAGAGAATTAAGCTTTTTAACCGTTCATGGACTATTACATTTATTAGGGTATGATCATATGAATGAAGAAGACGAAAAAGTTATGTTTGGATTACAGGAGTTGATATTAAATGAAGCAGGAATCACAAGATAAAAATGAAACATTTGAAAGAGAAAAAGTAAAAGTATATGGACCAATGCGTTTTATAAAGAGTATTAAATATTCTTTAGATGGCCTATTTTATGCTTATCGCTATGAACAAAGTTTATGGATTCATGGTTGTGCAGTAATAATTGCAATTATACTTGGCATTATTTTTCAAATTAAATTATCAGAATGGGCTATTATCTTTATTGCTTTAGGCATTATTTTAGCTTTAGAATTAATCAATACAGCGATTGAAGCAGCAGTTGATTTAACAACAACAAAAATTCATCCGCTTGCTAAAGTAGCCAAAGATTGTGGATCAGCAGCCAGTTTTGTTATGTCAATTGTTTCAATTGTCATTAGTTTATTTGTCTTTGGACCATATTTTTTAGACGTCATCGATAAAATATTTTAGGAGGTGTATTAGATGCGGAGTGGTTTTGTAAGCTTAATTGGTAGACCAAATGTTGGGAAATCAACTCTTTTAAATACGCTTATTAATGAAAAAGTTGCCATAACAAGTAAAGTAGCAGGGACAACCCGTAATATCATTCAAGGTATTTATAATGAACCAGATTACCAAATCGTATTTATGGATACACCAGGAATTATCAGGCCAATCAATAAATTAGGCAAAATTACGAATAAACAAGCGTTATCATTGGTAAAAGATATCGATTGTTTGTTATTCGTAGTGGATGCAAGTGCTGGACTAGGAAAAGGTGATAAGTTTATTATGGATGTCTTAAAAAAGACAGATTCTCCAGTAATACTTGTCTTAAATAAAATTGATAAAATTAGTGATGAAGATATTCTTTATAATATTAATGAATATAAAGATCTATATCCTTTCGCTGAAATTGTACCTATATCAGCCCTAACAAAAGATAATACTTCACGTTTAATCGAAGTAATTAAAAAATATTTAAAAGATGATGTAAAATATTTTCCTGAAGGAATGAAAACGAGTAATAGTAAATATTTCATGATTAGTGAAATCGTAAGAGAAAAACTATTTGATGTAACATTAGAAGAAATCCCTCATAGCTTAACTTGTCATACTTCTTTTTATGAAGAAAAAAAAGATATTATAAATATTCATGTAGATATTATTGTCGATCGTGATACAATCAAGAAAATCATCATTGGCAAAAAAGGAGAGAGATTAAAAGAAGTAGGAACAAGATCTAGAGTAGAATTAGAAAATATGTTAGGGAAAAAAGTGTATTTAGAATTATTTGTTAAAACGATAAAAAATTGGAAAGATAAAGAACGTTATATTAAAGAATTAGGATTTTTAGATTTTTAGGTGAATAAAATAATTCATGAACGACCATAATTAAAATAGAAAGGTTGAGTATCATGAATAAAAAAGAAGCATGGAAAAAATTTCAAAAATCTGGAAAAATAGAAGATTATTTGGCATATAAAGAAATTGAAAGAAATGAAAAATAAGAAACTCATATCATACAAAATATGAGTTTTTTCATGAAAAATAAGTGGTTTTACACGGTTCGACAAGATTCGACAAACTCTCGTGCTATAATAACGAGCAAGAAAGGAGGAATGCCAGCAAATTAAAATAAATGATGACGAGAGTGATACTAGATTTTATTATAGATTTTAAGATAATCTCATATCTTAAAATATGATTGTTTTTTAAAATTCAAAAACCTCCAGTCCTTTTTAAATATAAAAAACAAAGAAAAATAGAAAGATTTTCCGCTTTCTATTTTCTTTTGCCATAAAGAGAATCTAAGGAAACATGATATCTCTTACATATTGCATATCCGTACGTAAGAGATACTAATTTTTTACCACTCTCATATTCGCTAATTAAAGAATGACTCGTTCCAATCTCCCCAGCAAGTGTCTCTTGATATAGTTTTTTCTCTTTTCTAAGTTTCTTTAAATTTTCTCCAACTACCTTAGGATCAATTTCTTCTTGCTCTATTTGAGTTGTTGGATCATCTGTTATTTTAAGTAAATAATCCAAAGAAACATGATAATAATTAGCAAGTTTATTTAATAATTCAATAGGAATTAAAGTATTCATTCGCTCAAATTGGGAATAAGCAGCAATACTAACATTTAAATAACTAGCAATGTCTTTTTGCGTTAACTTATGATTCGCTCTTAATTCTTTGATTCTAGAATAATCCATTTCATAATTATATAGTTTCATACTTCATCACCGAAGACATTGTCTCATTTTAAAGAATGCTAGAAAATAAAATTAAAGTAATAGCGACATTTTCCTTGACTTTTAGTCTAGTTCAAATTATAATTTAACTATAAGCTAGAAAACTCATCATTATAATAAAGTTTTTTATTGAATTTGAAAATGAAGGCTAACATCATGAAAGAAGGCTAAGTTATGAAATTTGAAGTATTAAAGCAAAATCATTTAAAAAGAAATATTTTAATCGGAGTAGTAGTCGTATTTATTTTAGCGGCAGTTATTCTAACATTAACAAGAGCCAAATATAAAGTAGCAGAAACCATACCTTTAGTTAATGGAACGATTAACTATGAACTAAGTGATTTAAACTTAATTGGTGTATATATAAAAAATAGTGACGAGTATACTCAAACAGATAAAATACCAAATAGTGGATATCTGTTTAATGAAGAAAAAAGTTACTGTAAAATAGGAAATGAAGTAACAGACAATATTACAATTAATTATGATATCAAAACAAAAAATTTAACCATATCACCAATGACTTCAAAAGGAACAAAATGTTATCTATATTTTGATGCTCCTACAATTATAGAAGAATTACTTGCTACAAAAACAATTGCCATTCGTGAAGATTTTACCCAA
>OLSM01001880.1_pt1 | contig 14601 bp, 12 predicted proteins | sample 1672721 | NCBI WGS metagenome assembly OLSM01 (sample SAMEA3136717, study PRJEB25190) | human gut metagenome | reverse complement strand
CTCCTGATGGACGTTTTTAAGCAGTGGGATGGAAAAAACCGCCCACCATACGCAGGTGATGAGAATGGAAAACTTCACTGCTGTCACACTGAAACCGGTAGCCAGCAGGAAGACGATGGAGATAACAAACGGGATGGTGCTGCCGCCCAGATATCCCATGGCGTAGCCCCAGGAGGAAACCCGGTCCATCCGTTCCCGGGTGGTGACGTCGGTGAGGAAGGCGTCGTAAAACAGGCAGGAACCGGAGAAGCCAATGTGGCTCACCACATACCCCACCAGCAATAGGCGGTAGTCATCGGACAAGGCGCTGATCAAGGTGAATGCAACGCCCAAAATCAGGCAGGCCACAAACAGCCGCTTTTTATGGCCCTTGTGATCGGCCAAGGACCCCAACACCGGGGCACAAACCGCCACCAGGAACGTGGCCACCGAAGTGCCGTAAGACCACAACACCAAGTTGTCCGCACCGGCCGCAGCACATACATTGCCAAAGTAGATGGGGAACAGCACCGCCATGATGTTGGTGGCGTAAACGGAATTGGCCCAGTCGTAGAGGATCCAGCTTTTTTCCTCTTTTGTAAATTTTTTGGACGATGTTCGAGCGTCCGTTGCCATGGGAGATCCACCCTTCCAATTGTTTTCTTGGTTTCATCATCCCATATTTACGTTAAATTTGCAAGAGATTTTTGTAAAGTTCTTCTAGAATCCTCTATTTTTTCACTGCCTGCCCCATCAACTTCTCTGCAAATTGTTCTGCCCTTGCCAAATCCTTGGCATTGGGATGGCCCTTGGCGATGCCTCCCACCTTGCCGAAGATCCCGTAGGTGTCGTACCCCCTGCACTGAAAAACGCCCGCCACAGGGACTCCCTTTTGCTCCAGCTTTTTTTCCAGCTTCCGGGTATAGTTCCCCAGGGGAGCCCCGCAGGTGGCCACCAAGAACACCCTCTGCTCCTTGGAAAACGCCGCCGCTTTTAAACATTCTTCCACCCGCTTGTGGAATTTTTGAAAGTAAATCCCTGAGGCGAACCCCACGAAATCATAGGCGGAAAGCTCCGGCAGCGGCTCCTTGGTCACGTCCACCAAGTCCGCTTGCAAAGGGCGTGCCATGGCCTCCGCCACCTTCCGGGTATTCCCGTGATGAGGGGACGCATAGACAATCAATGCTTTCATCTGGTTCCCCCTCAACTCCGGGCCAGTCTGCCTACGCAGCTCTCCCCCTGGACCTCCAAAAGCTCCACCGGCAACAGCTGCCCCGAAAGGTCCTTCCCGCTGGGGGCCAACACATGGGTGTAGTTGCGGGTGTACCCCTCCCAGACACCCTGTTCCCGCTGCTGCTCGAAGAGCACCTCTTCCACCTTGCCCACCTGGGCTTGGAGGAACGCCTGCTGGGTGGCTTTGGTCACTTGGATCATCTGGTGGCTGCGCTCCTCTTTGACTTTGTTGGGCACCTGACCGGGGGCGTCGTAGGCACGAGTCCCAGGCCGCCGGGAGTAGGCGAAGACGTGGACTTTGGCAAAGGCGATCTCTCGGGCAAACTGAAGGGACTGTTCAAACTCCTCCTGGGTTTCCCCGGCAAACCCCACCATGATGTCCGTGGTGATTGCACAGCCGGGGAACGCCGCCCGCAAGTTTTCTACGATCTGGCGGTACTCGGCAGTGGTGTAATGGCGGTTCATCCGCTGGAGGGTGGCATCGCAGCCGCTCTGCAGGGACAGGTGGAACTGCGGGCAGAGTTTCTCCTCTTTGGCCATGCGGGCGATCACATCCGGGGTGAGCTGCTCCGGTTCCAAAGAGCCCAGCCGCACCCGGGAGATCCCCGGGGCCTGACAGGCAGCCTCCACGGCGTCGCACAGGTGCAGGCCCAACTCCCGGCCATAAGCCGGCAGGTTGATGCCGGTGAGCACCACCTCTTGGAACCCCTGCTCCCCCAAGCGCTGCACCTCTTCCCGGATATCCTCCAAGGGTTTGGAGCGCACCCTGCCCCGGGCATAGGGGATGATGCAATAGGAGCAGAACCGGTCGCAGCCGTCTTCAATTTTTAAAAAGGCCCGGGTCCTGCCGTGGAAGGTGGAAACAGCCATGCGCTCAAACTTCTCCCCCTTCTCGTGGGGAGCAATGTCCACAATGCGCTGCTTGGAGGACAGGTACTCCATCACCCGGGGGAGCAGGTCTGCCCGGCGGGCATTGCCCAGCACCACATCGGCTTCCAGCAGGGCAGCAGCCTCCTCCGGGAACGCCTGGGGCATACAGCCGGTGAGCACCGTCACGGCGCCTGGGTTTTCCTTCCGGGCACGGCGCAGGGTCTGGCGCACCTTTTGGTCGCTGGTGGCCGTCACGGTGCAGGAATTCACCACCACCACGTCTGCCTCCTCCCCGGAAGCAGCCTCCTGAAAGCCCCCGGCAAGCAGCGCTTCCAACATGGCTTCCGACTCATATTGGTTCACCTTGCATCCCAAGGTGATGATTTTTGCTTTCATATGGGATGTTCTCCTTTCTCTGCTAATTCCTGAGCCCGCTGAACAGTGGATCTGGGAAATCCCAACACATCCAGAAGGCGGATGGCATTTCGTGTGTTGGACGGCCCCGGCCGCAGCTTGTAATCAAAGGCAACGCCCTCCTGGGTCAGTTCCTCCTGGAAGTGATAACAGTGATACTGTCCTGCCAATCGCTGGGTCAGCTCCAAATCATGGGTAGCTGCCACGCAAAGGCAATCCCGGGCATGGAGGTTTTCCAACACAGCCTGGGAAGCTGCCAAGCGCTCCAAGGTGTTGGTACCCTTTAAAATCTCATCGATAAACAACAGGCACCCGCCCCGGCGTGCCGCTTCCACCAGCCGTTTGAGTGAGCGCACTTCTGCCATAAAGTAGCTTTCCCCTGCAGTGATATCGTCCCGCACAGCCATTGAGGTGAGCACTGCCCCGGGACGGAAACAATAGGATTCTGCCGCACAGGTGGCAACACTCTGCCCTAAAATGGCATTGACTGCCAGTGCCTTGAGAAACGTGGACTTCCCCGAGGCGTTGGATCCAGTGAGCAGCACGTCTTTTTCCAAGCGGTGCGAATTCCCCACCGGATGGTTCAGCAAGGGATGGACCAAACAGGTAAAATCCAATGCGTTTTCCGCTCCAAAAGAGGGCCTGCACCACTGGCCCAGGGACTTTCGGAAAGACAGGGTGGCAATGGCGGCATCCACCAAACCCACGTCTTCAAACAGTTGGGAAACCTCTTGCGTATGGGTTTGCAGGACTTTACACGCCTTCCGATAAAGGCGAAGATCCCGCAGAGTAAGAACATGAAAATACTCCTGCACCAGTTCCAAATCAGAAGAGGCCACCCGATTCAGGCCGGCCAGTCGTCCGCCTAACACGTTCAAACAGCGGAGGGCCTCTTCCAGTTCTACCTGCAAGGGTGTAAAGGTCAGGGTCCTTTTCAGCTTACCCGCCACCCATAACAAAGAGGAAAAGGAGCGCAAATACTCCAAATCCCCCTGGATCCGCCGCTTTTCCAGATAGTAAAGGGCCACGTTCCAACAGAGTGCTGCCAGGGTCACACAACCGCCCACCCATATATTCCAGAACATCGCTACCAACCCCAACAAGGGCAGCAACACAAACAAGGGATAGAGCGCTCCGAACAACAAGGGGACTTCCACCGGCGCTAGCAAGAAAGAGGGCAAACCATAGTTGTTGCGGCGCTTTCCCAGCCGTGCCAGCAACAACCACAGCTCTTCCCGCTCTTTCGGCCGTTTGTCTAAGTGTTCTAACAGCGCTTCCCAGTGAGGAAGCAATTCCAGCCGGTGCAGCTGCCGGTAAAGCACCTGCTCCCCCACCGAGCTTTGACAGCTGTTCATCCGCCGAAACACCTGGTCCATATCCAGGTCATCCCAGGTGGTGGCGTCCACTTGGGGCTCGGTTTCTAAAGCAGCATAAGCAGGGATTTCCTCTAAGGGATACCCCTCGTCAGGGATTTTGCCGAATTGGCCCAATACGCGCCGTCGCAGCCGTTTTCGATAAGAAACTTCCTCGACCGCCACGCCTACCAGGGCAGCAACAACCAGTAGGGCGAGAAATATCCACAGCACTCTCACACCCCCTTTATTCAGCGTTCCTGGCCGGCGGCCTGTTCCAGCTCCTCCAGCTCTTCTGAAAGCTGGGTCCACTCCAGCAGCAGGGACTCCCCTTTCTCATGAAGGTCGGCAATCTCTTGGGAGGTGGTGGTGACCGCCTCATAATCCGTGGCAACCTCCGGGTCCTGCAGCTTTTCCTCCAGGGCCTGAATCTGCCGCTCGTTTTCTTCAATGGCCTCTTCCAGCCGTGAAAGGGCGGTGCGGCGTTTCCGCAGGTCGGCTTCCCGCTCCTTGCGCAGTTTGTACAGGTTCACTTTCACCGGCTGGGGATTCTGCTCCTGGGCAGCAGCCTGTTCTTTCTCCCGCTGCTCCAGGTAGCTGTCGTAGTTGCCCAGATACAGCTTTGCCCCCTCTTTCCCTAGGACATACACCTTGTCCGCCAGCTTGTTGATGAGGTACCGGTCGTGGGACACCACAAACAGGGTGCCGTCGTATCCGGAAAGGGCATTCTCCAAAGCCTCGCAAGAACCGATGTCCAGGTGGTTGGTGGGCTCGTCCAACAGCAGGAAGTTGGCCTTACTAAGCATCAGCTTTAACAAAAGCACCCGGGCACGCTCCCCGCCGGAAAGGTTCCCCACCAGCTTGAACACGTCCTCCCCTTTAAAGAGGAACACCGCCAGGGCGGAGCGCACCTGGGTCTGGGTCATCTGGGGATGGATGTCCCAGATTTCATCCATCACGGTCTTCTCATCGTGGAGGCTCAACTGGGACTGCTCATAATAGCCCACGTCGATGGCGGAACCCAGCCGCACCACGCCGGTATCCGGCGTGTACTGCCCCAGGAGGATCTTAAATAGGGAGGTTTTTCCACAGCCGTTGGGCCCAATGAGGAATACCTTCTCCCCGTGTTTGATCTCCAAGCCCACGTTTTCGAAAAGCTTGGGGCCTCCAAAGGACAGGGAAAGGTCTTGGGCGGTGAGCACATCGTTGCCGCCCCGCCGGCTGGCCTTGAACTGGAACCGGATGGACTCCGGGTCCTCTTCCGGGCGCTCCAGGGTGGCCTCCAGGCGGTCAATCTGCTTTTGCTTGCTGGCGATGGTCACATAGTTGCGCTCCTGGTTCCACCGGCGCTGCTGCTCGATGATCCCTTCGATACGCTGGATCTCCTTCTGGGTGTTTTCATACACCCGCTGCATGGCAAGCCTGCGCTCCTCACGCAATTCCAAATGGCGGCTGTAATTGCCCTTATAGGACACGATGGTCTTGTTCTCCATTTCCAAGGTGCGCTCTGTGACTTTGTCCAGGAAGTACCGGTCGTGGGAGATGACAATGTAGGCGCCGTTGTAGTTTTTCAAAAAGTCCTCCAGCCACTCCACCGCCTGGATATCCAGGTGGTTGGTGGGCTCGTCCAACAGCAACAGGTTGGCCCCACCCAACAGCATTTTCGCCAGCTGGAGTTTAGCCTTCTGCCCGCCGGACAGCACCCCTACCCGGTTTTCCAACTGCTCCTCGGTAAAGCCCAGGCCCAGCAGGGCGCTGCGGGCGCGGGAACGGCAAGTCAGCCCCCCGGCGTCCACAAAGCGGTCGTTCAGCTCTGACTGTCGGAGAATCAGCCGCTCCATCTCCTCTTCCCCCGGATGGGAGGACAGCAGGTTGGCAAGGTCCTCCAGCTCCCGCTCCATCCACAGCAGGGGAGCAAAGACCGTCATCACCTCTTCAAAGGCGGTTTTGTGGAAGTCCCGGCAGACGTGCTGTTCCATGTAGCCCAACACCGTATCTTTTCCAAAGACCACAGTGCCGGCATCCGGGGTGTACTCCCCCGTGAGGACTTTAAACAGGGTGGTTTTCCCGCTGCCGTTGACCCCTACCAAGCCCACACGCTCGCCCTTCTGCATCTCAAAGGAGATGTCTTGGAGGATCACTTCCTCCCCAAAACTCTGCTGTATGTTATTTACCGTTAAGATCGCCATGATGGTGCACCTATCATTTTTCAAGAATTTTGCTCATAATCTTTTTTATTATACAGGAAAAGAGGAAAAAGGGCAACCATCTTTCCGGTGGCCTCCCTTTTTCCTGGTGCATATACTGTACCAACGGCATTTATGGAAGGGGTCTTTTTTTATGTGTGGTTTCGCGGGATTTAGCGACTATCAGCAGGGCTTTCAGGGGCCGCCCCAACGGTGGCTGGATCTGGCCCGCCGCATGGCAGGGCGCATCGCCCATCGGGGGCCGGACGCCCAAGGGGCACATTTTTCCCCACAATGTGTCCTGGCCCATGCCCGTCTGGCTGTGATCGATCCGGAACACGGGCACCAGCCTATGAGCCTCCCCTGGCAAGGGGCAATGGCCACCATCGCCTATAACGGCGAGATTTACAATGCCCCCGAGCTTCGCCAGGATCTGGAAAGCAAGGGGTTTACCTTCTCCACCAGCTGCGACACAGAAGTGGTGCTGGCAGCCTATCTGGCCTATGGGCCGGACTGCGCAGAAAAACTCAACGGCATTTTTGCCTTTGCCATCGACGACCCCATCCACCGGCGGACCTTCCTCTGCCGGGACCGGTTTGGGGTCAAACCCCTGTTTTACACCGTGCAGGAGGGACGGCTGGCCTTCGGGTCAGAGATCAAAGCGCTGCTGGAGTTCCCCGGTGTCCGGCCGGTGGTGGGGAAAGAGGGGCTCCAGGAGATCTTCGGCCTGGGGCCGGCCCGCACCCCTGGCTGCGGCGTGTTCCAAGGCATTCACGAGGTAAAGCCGGGCCATGTGGCGGTATTTGACCAGCTGGGGTTCCGGGAGATGCCCTACTTCGACTTGGAAGCCCGCCCCCACGAGGAAACATACCCGGAAACGGTGGCCCATTTGCGGGAACTTTTGCTGGACACCGTAGACCGGCAGCTGATCTCGGACGTTCCCCTGTGCACTTTCCTGTCCGGCGGGCTGGATTCCAGCGTGGTGACCGCCATTGCCGCCCACCGGCTGAAAGAGCGGGGACAGCAGCTTTCCACCTACTCCTTCGAATACGAGGGCAACGAGGACTTCTTCACTCCCTCCTCGTTCCAGCCGGACCGGGACCAGGCCTGGGCAGAGCGGGTCAGCGGGATTTTAGGCACAGACCACACCACGCTGATCTGCGGCAACCAGGCCCTGGCAGACTCCCTGGCCGAGGCGGTGATCGCCAAGGACCTGCCCGGTATGGCCGACGTGGACGGCTCATTGCTGTACTTTTGCAAACTGGTGAAGCAGCGTCACACGGTGGCCCTGTGCGGCGAGTGCGCCGACGAGATCTTTGGCGGGTATCCCTGGTTTCACCGGCGGGAAATGTACAATGGCACCCGGTTCCCCTGGTCCGGCAACCTGGACTTGCGGGCCAGCCTGCTGAAGCCGCAACTGCAGGAAGAACTCCACCTGGAAGAGTATGTCACCCGGCGTCTGGAAGAGAGCTTGGCCGCCGTTCCCAGCTTGCCAGGCGAGGACGCGGAAACCCTGCGGATGCGGCAGCTGAGCTATTTAAATATGCATTGGTTCATGGCCACACTGCTGGACCGGAAAGACCGGTGCAGTATGTGGAGCGGATTGGAGGTGCGGGTGCCCTACGCTGACCATCGCATCGCCCAATATGTGTTCAACACCCCCTGGGAGTTCAAATGCCCCCACGGGGAATCCAAGGGGCTGCTGCGGGACGCCGCACAAGGGCTTTTGCCGGATGAGGTGCTCCACCGGAAAAAGAGCCCCTACCCCAAGACCCACAACCCCGGATATGAGGCCATCTTGAAGCATCGGCTGGGGCAAGTCCTACAGGACAGCGCTCAGCCCATTCACAAGTTGCTGTCCGAAGAAACCGTCCGTGGGCTGCTGGATCAATCCTTCGATTACGGCAAGCCCTGGTTTGGCCAGCTGATGGCTGGGCCGCAACTGCTGGCTTACTTGCTTCAGATCAACGCTTGGCTTCTCCGCTACAACATCTACCTGGATATTTGACAAAAACGGGCCGCCTTTTCGGGCAGCCCGTTTTTTAATGCAATCCCCCTTGTTCCATGCGCAGCACTGTAGCCTTTACCTCCACCGGGTACTGACACTGGGGCAAAACCTCCTCCCAGTTGTCCCGGATAGCCTCCCACTGCTTTGGGGACTGCTGATAGAGCAGCGTGCCAAACCCAAAGATGTCACAGCGATTCTGAAAAATGGACTGTTCCAGGGCAGCTTCCATCTCCTTTTTTAGGGTTTCCGCCACGGCCTTCTCCACCTGGCCAATAAAGGATTCCTCCAACCTGGCACGCTCTCCCGATAGGGAGCTGACGTCCGCTGTAACCTGGCAAACCGTTTTAAAAACCGGCAGTCCCTCTTGGAACGTGATCTCCCGTTTGGTGTGGCAGCTGGAGATGGTCAAAGTCACTGTCCCGAATTCCTCCCCTTCCACCACCAGCTCCCCCTGGTGCAGATCCCCTTTCAAAGCCAAGTAACCTCTGGTTTCCTCCAAGGTGAGGATATCCTCCAGCTGATAGTCCTTGAAAACAGCGGTTCCCTGCAACACCGGACGGCCCTCGTCCAACCCCACCACTGGGAGCACTGGCGAAGATCCCTCCCGCTTGGCAGCGTTAACAAACTCCAAAATGTCCACAGAAACAGCCTTCCCCGTATACTCTCCCCCCTGGTTCAGCCGCCGCAGCGTTTCGATGGAAGGAGGCCCTTCTTCCGGATTCAGAATCTCTTCCGCCTGCCCTGCCGCTAGGTACACCTGCACGGAAGGACGGGTGGTATAGTACCGGACAAAGAAATCCATGGCGCTGTCCAGGCCCGCCTCCCCACAGGAACGGCCAAACACAACCAAGTAGTTGTGGGCGTAAAAAGGTTCCCGGCCTGTGGAAAGGGAAAGGTTGCTCAATGCTTCCAGCACAGACGCCCCCTTGCAGGTAAACACTTCCTCACCCTCTTCCCCAGGGTCCGCAGCACGGATAGTCACCTGGTACCCTTCCCGGATCTGGTCCACACCGATGGCCTGGATGAGGATACGTTCTTGCAGCTCCCGATAGCCGCAGCCGCTGAAACACAGGCATAAAAACAGGACACTTAACAACAGCCGCATCCACCGCATCAGCCTTTCCCCCTTTCCCCGCGGATCTTACGCGCCACCAGGATCCCCAAAGGCACCCCCGCCCCCAGAATGCCCGTCAGCACCAGCCAAAGCCTTGTATCCATAAAAACGGACTGGAATAGATAGGAGGATGCGATAGCAAACCCCAGCCCAACCATGGCCCCACCGGAAACGGTCAGCAAAAGCAGCGAGTATTTTCCTTTGGTCAGCGTGGCGGCGCACACCTTGCAGGCGGTCAGGCTGCAGGCGCTTTGGACGATCAGCCCCATGAGCCAAACACCGGTGAATACACCATCCAGCCGCTGCATGGAGGACACCTCTGTAATGGACATCAGGGCGTAGACCGGGAAATTCTGGGTGTAGGCGTACTGTCCCAGACAACCGGCAATCAACAGGATGAGCACCCCCACATAGAGGCTGGTGCTCCCCGTCCACACCGCAAAACCCAGTCCTTTCCTTCCTCGGACATAGGGCAGCAATACCGCCATCTCCGCAAACAGGGAGGTGCGTGAAAGGAACAGCGCCCCTCCGCGCAGCAGCTGGGCGGGGCCTCCCGCCAACAGAGGCTCCAGGTTCTCTGTGTCAAACCGCCGGGCCACCAGGGAAAACACCAGCACTGTCCCCAAAAGCAGCAGCACCAGCACACAGGCAGAGGTTCTGGCAATGGTTTCCAACCCCCGCCAGGCCCCGTAAACCGCTACGGCCACCAACACAAGCAGGATCAGCACCGCTGGGAAATCCGGGTTCACGTTGTCCAGCAAAAACAGCTGGAACAGCGCCAGGGACACCCCATTCATCACCAGAAAATACAGGATGTAACCCAGAGGGATCAACTTTCCAATTGGTCCCAAAAAACGGACAGCTGCTTCTCCGATGGAAAGCCGTGGCTCCTGCCGGTGCAGAGCCCAAACAGGCAGCGCCAGCAACACCCCCACCGCCATGGCCAGCAGGTAGGAGAGGATGCCGTCTAGCAGGCTTTCCCCAGCGGCATACTGGGCATTGAGGGCGATGGTGATGGTGATACGGGAAACAAATTCCATCCCGAAAAATTGAGCCGCGCTGATGGTGTGTCGACGCTCCACAAAACTCCTCCTTTCACCAGGGGTGACTGCCGGGCATATCCTGGACCTTGGCATCCTCCCGGGAGAGCCGCTTCCAGCCCGACCGGAAAAACACGTCCCGCAGCACCAGCTTCCCCTGGAAGGGGGACACCGGCGACAGCAAGGGAACGCCAAAGCTTTCACTGCCGCACAGATCCATCAGCAGGAAAACCAGGCCGGCCATCAGACCCCACACCCCCAAAAAGTTGCCCACCAGCAAAAAAGCCAGCCGCAACAGGGACAGGGGTTCATACAGCCGGGGGATTGCATATCCAGCAATGGCGGTGAGAGCCACCACCAGCAAGGAGGGCGCGCTGACAAGGCCAGCTGCCACCGCGGTATCCCCCAGCACCAAACCGCCTACAATGCTCACCGTGGCAGACAGGGACCGGGGCGCCCGCAGCCCCGCCTCCCGCAGGACTTCGTAGAGGAAGTACAGGGTCAAGGTTTCCACCATCGCCGGGAAAGGCGTCTGGGCCTGGGAGCGGGCGATCTCCAACAGCAAAGGCTGGGGCAGCAGCTCCGGATGATGGACCACCACCGCCACATACAGCCCTGGCAGGAAGGCGCTGAGAAAAAACGCCAGGTACTTCAGCCACCGAATGAAGGTGCCGTAAAAAGGGCGGGTCAGGTAGTCATCCAAAGTCTGGAAATTCTCCACAAACAGGAAAGGCAGCACGATCACGCTGGGGGTGCCCTCCTCCAGCTTGCCGCACACCACGTCAGGCCGCTCGGTCAGCCCCACACCGGAAAACAGGCTGCCCCGGTCCAGGAACCCCGTCAGGTACCCGGCTCCCAACACGGTTTTCAAGGGACACACCGCCAGGGTTTCCCGCACCCGCTGGAGGATCTTCTCCGAGGCAATGCCCTCCATGTAACAGAGGATAATGGGCGTATGGCTTTGGCTTCCCACTTCCAAAGGCTGGAATTTCAGCGCCGTGCTCTTCATCCGGCGGCGGATCATGGCCATGTTCAGCTGGTTGGACTCGGTGAAGCCGTCCTTGGCCCCCCGCTGCATCACCTCGTTTTGAGGCTCCTGGGGGCCGCGGTAGGCAAACCCCTGGACGCCGGAAACCAGCCCTTCCTCGCAGCCGTCCACACACAGCAGGACAAAGCCGCTCATCAGCAAGGAGAGCAGCTTTGGGAGCTTGTTTTCCTGTTTTAGTTCCGCTGCGCTGAGCACTTCCCTTTCGATCTTCTCCAACATTCCTTGGGCCGACCGTGGATAGTCCGTGGTTTTCAGCAGGGGTTCCAGCACCGTCAGGGCAATGACCTCCTTGTTCACCAGGCCGTCCACAGCAAACAACGCCACCGCCCGTCCCTCTATCTCCACCTGCCGGACAATCAGGTCCATGGCGTTGGCAAACTTGCTTTGAAAATACGCCTTATTTTTCTCCAGGCTTTTGGACAGGACAGCCATTTCTCCCTTCACAGCTTGTTCCTCCTTTTTCGATGGTGCGCTGTTAGGTTCTCCATCCTCCGGGGAGATTATACGCGCATAACCGAAGCGGAACGGGGCAGTGTAACAGAAAAAGGGGGATTGCGATGCTGGCTTCTTTGGGAAAGACCCTATTGATGTATGGGGCGATTTTACTGGCAGTTCGGTTGATGGGAAAACGGCAAATCAGCCAGTTGCAGACTTCCGAACTGGTGGTGACACTGTTGATTTCCGAGCTGGCGGCTCTGCCCATCCAAGGCCAGGGGCAACCCCTGTGGACAGGGTTGCTGCCCATGGGCGTATTGGTGGTCTGCGAGCTTGCCATGTCCCTGTTGATGCTAAAAAGCGGGCCGTTCCGCAAGCTGGTGTGCGGCAGCCCAACCGTGGTGATCCAGCGGGGCCAAGTCTTGCAGCAGCAGATGCGCCGCCTGCGCCTGACCACCGAAGACCTGTTTGAACAGCTGCGTCAAAACGGGGTATTCTACCTGGAGGACGTAGCCTGGGCCATTATCGAAACCAACGGGAACATGAGTGTGATCCGCTGGCCGGAAGAGGACGCTGTCACCCCCAAAGAATTGGGGCTTAAAACAGAGGCCTCCTACCTGGAAGTGGTGGTCATCAGCGACGGGGAGCTCTCCCAAGGCTCCTTGGAACTGTGCGGCAAAGACAAAGCCTGGGTGCAGCGGCGCCTGAAAAAGCAGGGCCTCCAGCAAAAGGACGTTTTTCTGATGATGGTCACCACCAACGGCAAATGGCGGATCATCGAAAAGGAACCCAAAAGGGCCAAATAGGACAAGCCAGGCAGCAAAAAAGGTCCCGCTGCACCGTGCAACGGGACCTTGGGGCGAGCCCTTTTCAGCCCACCTCTTCCTGCATATTCTGTTGGATATACCCTTCCACCTGGTCCAGGGGGATCCCCAGGGCAATGGACAGCTCCCCGTGAAGCAACCCCTCGGCCTTTTTCCGGTAACGCTGGTCTACCTGGCCCATTTTCCGGCCCTTTCGCTCCGTTTCCCGGCACTTGTGGCGGATGCCTTTGATCAAGCTCACCAGCGTCTTGCATTGGTGGGACTGGAGGGAAGCTTCATAATGGACCCGCAGATTGGTAGGGTTGCGTTCGGTGCACAGGTCCTCCTGGATGAAGGGGATCTGGCGGATCAAATCCTGGGCCTGCTCTTTTGTCATAGCAGGGCGCATAAACACGCCGCTGTCTACAGGGGTATAGATCCTTTCCGATTCAAACATGGGCTGTAAGGTGTAATACTCCCGGCTGGGGTCTGCCGATTTCCCCTCCAGCGTGCCCACTTGGATCACACGGCACACACCGCTGCTGCCGTACACCACTAAATCCCCTGGCTGAAACATTCCTGGTACCTCCTTGTCTTTTTCGCGGCAGCACTGCCTGCGGCCAGCCAAGACCGGCAGGGTGCCTGCCATTTTCACAACGGTTTCCTTTAATTTGTATTATACCACTTTTTTACAGTAAAGTGTAAGGGAAAATTTCCAGAAACCCTGTTTTTTTCAGAAAAAGTCAAGAATTACCCTGTTTTCTCTATCCTTCTCTAGGGGAACCCCTTCCCCATTTCCACTGGGCCAGCGGCCGGCGGAACAATCCCAGCAGTACAGCCACCAGCAAGCAAATTGGGAACCCCAAGGAAAGCCCGCTGCACCCGCAGGCCCCCAGTACCAGCAGGGCATCCCACAGGAGGGTGAGCAAGCCTCCCAAAGCCAGGTTGAGGGGCAGCAAAATAACTTGGCCCACGGGCCGCAGCAGCAGGTTTCCCAGGCACAGCACCGCACCCCCTAGAAGGACCTGTCCCATGGGCCATCCCCAGACCATCTCCACAGCCCCCAGGGCAACCCAGCAAGCCAGCAGTTCCCACAGCGGCGGGAAGACCTTCCTGGGTTTGGGCACGCCTCTTTCCAAACGGAAATCCCCTGCTTGAGGGAAGGACAGCCCCCAAGTGCGGATCTGCACCTGCACGCGGCCATCCCGGTCCAGGCAGCGAACCGAAACAAATTCCTGGGGCGGCTGGGCCTGCAGCTCCCGGAGGAAGCCGTACACCCCGTCGGACAGCGCACGCCACTCCCTGCCAGAACGTCCCGGAACCAGGGAAAGGGCACCCTCCAGGGCAAGCAGCAGCCCGGACAGCGTGTAGAGGGCCATGGGCAATCTCAGCCGAAACCGCTTCCCAAACCTCACGGAAAGAAGGACAAAGGGTGCGTTACTCCACATAGATGCGGACCGTCAAGTCATTTTCGTCGTCTTGGATGGCCACGTTGAGGATGTCCTCATCCAGCTCTTCGAAGACATCCACAATGGCGCTGAGGTTCAGCTCTTTCAGGTCAATCCCCTGGGCCGCCATCCCCTGGGCCGCCTGTTGGGGCACACAGTTGGTCAGGATGTTATCCGCATAGCGGGCCAGCACCAGAGGGACTCTGACATTCACGTGCAAGTCTTGGGTTTCCTCGGTTTTGCCCTCCACCTGGATGCGCAGCTTTTTCCCCTTCATCCGCTGGGCGCTTTGGCGCATTTGGGCACTCTCCTCCCGCTCTGTTTCCCCCAGGCATTCCAATAGCTTCGCCCCATCCGCCGGGGTGATGGTGCCCTTTTCCAACATATCCAGGATTTTCTGCTTTTCGTTGTTCATTTCTTTTTCTCTCCTTTTTGAAAACGTTACTCTTGGGGCGGGGCCACGTGCAGCTCCATGGCGCCGCTGACGGTATCCAGCCGCAGGCTCGCCCCGCCGCTGCCGTAGACAGCCCGGCCCTTGCGCTTGCCCAGCTCCCCGGACAGGGGGAACTGGCTGGAGAACGCCCCGGACATGGAGCTGTACTCCACGGTGAAGCCCGGCTCGCCCTCCGGCAGGCCGGCGTAGATGCGGCCCGAGACGGTGTTCAGCTTCA
>OLSM01001874.1_pt1 | contig 14624 bp, 12 predicted proteins | sample 1672721 | NCBI WGS metagenome assembly OLSM01 (sample SAMEA3136717, study PRJEB25190) | human gut metagenome | reverse complement strand
AAGAAAAAATCATACCTTATTTTGCAGTTCACTGCGGATCCGCCCGCAGGGCATAAATTACGGGGTGCTCTTTGGATATACCTTATTCTGCAGCTGTGCTGCAGACCCGCCCGCAGGGCATGAGTTACGGGGTGCCCTTGGGTATACCATATTCTGCAGCTTGGCGGCGGTCCCTTCATTTTGCGCCCCCACCCATCCACAATACGAACCTTGCCTGCCACACTCCGCTTTTTTGGGGATAAATGGCATATTCCGGGAAGGACAATCATATGTTGTAATAGTACATAGATGGACGAGGAGGAATTAGATGGAGAATAAGACAAATAAGGGGCGGGGAGCCGAGGGAAAAGTCATCTGGCTTTTAAAGGCTCTTTTGTGCGCTTATGTGGTAACGGGAATCCTTCTGCTTTTATTGACTCTGCTGCTCTATAAATTGAACCTGGATGAGGGGAAAGTAACGGGAGGGATTATCGTTATTTATGTTGTTTCCACATTTGTAGGCGGCTTTGCGGCAGGGAAGATGGCAAAATTCCGTAAATTTGCATGGGGGCTGACGATCGGGATTCTGTATTTTGGTCTGCTGCTTTTGATCTCTCTTGGAGTGTACCGCTCTATGCAGGGAAGCGGGGCAAATATACTGACCACATTTCTGCTCTGTGCGGGAGGCGGAATGCTGGGGGGCATGGTCTCCTGATGAATTAAGATATACAGGAGAATATGTGCGGAAACAGCGTATAGACAGCCTGTACCGTTCACGAAAAAAACACTTTAAAAACTACAGGCACTGTGCTATAATGTTACGAGGTAAATACATGCCTGCAGCATGAATATAGGAGGAGAGAACATGAAACATATTAAAACACTGAATACACAGACCTTAAACAATACAGTAAAAAAAGGCGGATGCGGAGAATGCCAGACATCCTGCCAGTCAGCATGCAAGACTTCCTGCACAGTGGGAAACCAGACCTGCGAACATAAGAAGTAATATATTTGCAACGGGAAACAGAATATAAGCACAGCACTTACATAACGGCGGATGGTCGGGCGTGTGCTGTGCTTTCAGAGTATTTAAAAGTACCAATCAGGGCAGCGACCTCGGCCGCTGCCTTACGCTTGTTACCGGGAATCAAAATCGGTAATGGCCTGAATTATGATGAAAGTGAGGGTATCTGTTGTGATACATCAGTACCAGAATAATGGATATAACATTGTCCTTGATGTGAACAGCGGTGCTGTCCACGTGGTGGACAAGTCCGCATATGATGTGATTGCATGTCTCGAGGCAATGAATTCTTCCCATACTGTGGAATCTCTGCAGTCAGAAGAAACATACCGGCGCCTCAAGGAGACTTTGGGTGGATCCTTGAGCGAATCGGATCTGCAGGAAGTGCTGGAAGCGGTGATCGAGCTTACCGAATCCGGGCTGCTTTTTACGGAGGACATCTATGAGGCGTATATTGGGGAGGTAAAGCAGCGGAAAACGGTGGTAAAGGCGCTCTGCCTTCATATCGCACATGACTGCAACCTGGCCTGTAAATACTGTTTTGCGGAAGAGGGGGAATATCACGGGAGACGTGCGCTGATGTCCTATGAAGTGGGCAGGAAGGCGCTGGATTTTCTGATTGCCAATTCCGGAAGCAGAAGGAACCTGGAAGTGGATTTCTTCGGCGGCGAGCCTCTGATGAACTGGCAGGTGGTAAAGGATCTGGTGGCATACGGAAGAGAACAGGAAAAGCTGCATGACAAGCATTTCCGTTTTACCCTGACCACGAACGGTGTTCTTCTCAATGATGAGGTTCAGGAATTTGTGAACCGTGAGATGGATAATGTCGTACTGAGCCTTGACGGCAGAAAAGAAGTGAATGACAGCATGCGGCCCTTCCGCAACGGAAAGGGAAGCTATGACCTGATTGTGCCTAAGTTCCAGAAGCTGGCCAAGAGCAGGAATCAGGAGAAATACTATATACGTGGGACATTTACCCGGGGGAATCTGGACTTTTCGAAGGACGTGATGCATTTTGCAAAACTTGGCTTCCAGCAGATATCTATTGAGCCGGTCGTAGGGGAAGAGACAGATCCCTATGCCATACGCGAGAGCGACCTGCCGCAGATCTTCAGCGAATACGATACGCTGGCAAAGACAATGGTGGAACGCGAGCGAAATGGCGAAGGATTTACATTCTTCCATTTTATGCTGGATCTGGAAGGCGGGCCGTGTGTGGCCAAGCGTCTGTCCGGCTGCGGTTCGGGAACTGAGTACCTGGCTGTGACGCCATGGGGGGATCTGTACCCCTGCCATCAGTTTGTAGGGGATGAAGCATTTTTAATGGGAAATGTGGACAGCGGAATTGTGAAGCCGGAGATTGCAGATGAATTCCGCAGCTGCAGCGTTTACTCAAAGGAAAAGTGCCGCAGCTGTTTTGCAAGATTTTACTGCAGCGGCGGCTGTATGGCTAATTCTTACAAATTCCATAATACAATCCACGATACCTATGATGTCAGCTGTGAGATGGAACGTAAGCGTGTGGAGTGCGCGATTATGATAAAGGCTGCATTGGCAGATGAAGAAAGGAATGTGACTCATGAAGAAAAGTAAAGGCGTTATCAGCCTGATTCTGACTGTTGTCCTGATTGCCCTTTTGGGCTTTACAACAATTGTCGGATTCGGGAAAACAGGTTCAGGCGCTGCAAAGAACATTAAACTTGGGCTGGATCTGGAAGGCGGTGTCAGCATCACCTATCAGGTAAAAGGGGACAAACCGTCCCAGTCTGACATGGATGACACAATCTACAAGCTGCAGAGGCGTGTAGAGCAGTATAGTACAGAAGCAACCGTATATCAGGAAGGCGATGACAGAATCAGCATCGAAATCCCCGGCGTTAAGGATGCTAACAAGATCCTTGATGAACTGGGGCAGCCCGGTTCCCTGTATTTTATCCGGGAGAAGGACAGTGAAGGCAATGCAAACTACAGTCTGGATTCCAGCGGCAAATACAAACTGGACAAGACCATTGAAGAACTGCAGGAAGACGGCTCCATTGTTCTCAATGGTACGGATGTTAAGAATGCGCAGGCAGCGACCACCCAGGATGATCTGAAGAATAAGGAAAATATCGTACAGCTGTCCTTTACAAAAGAGGGGACGGAGAAGTTTGCGGCGGCTACAAAGGCTGCGCTGGCGGCAAAGGAAACCATTGCGATCTATTACGATGGAGAGCTGATCAGTGTACCTAGTGTAAATTCCGAGATTAAGGATGGCGAGGCACAGATCTCCGGCAGTATGAGTTTCGAAGAAGCAGACAAGCTGGCTTCGACGATCCGTATCGGCGGACTGAGCCTGGAACTGGAAGAACTCCGTTCAAATGTAGTGGGTGCACAGCTCGGCGAAGAGGCAATCAGCACCAGTTTAAAGGCGGGAGCGATCGGCCTTGCTATTGTATTTATCTTTATGTGCGCTGTTTACCTGCTTCCGGGGCTGGCAGCAAGTATTGCGCTTATCATTTACACAGGGCTGATTCTGGTTCTGCTGAATGCATTTGACATTACACTGACCCTGCCGGGTATTGCGGGTATCATCCTTGGTATCGGTATGGCGGTGGATGCGAACGTAATAATCTTCGCCAGAGTGCGGGAGGAACTGACGGCCGGCAAGTCCGTGAGGGCATCCCTGAATGCAGGTTTCCATAAGGCAATGTCAGCCATTCTGGACGGCAATATTACAACCCTGATTGCTGCGGCAGTCCTGTGGCTTAAGGGGAGCGGTACTGTAAAAGGTTTTGCGCAGACGCTGGCCCTTGGTATTGTGGTTTCTATGTTTACTGCCCTTGTAATCACCCGTCTCATCGTATATGCCTTCTATGCCGTAGGCATTCACAACCAGAAAGTATACGGACGTGTGAAAGCGGAACGTAAACCGATCGATTTCCTCGGAAAGAAAAAGGCATTTTTCGGAATCTCTATCGCGTTGGTTTTAGTAGGCTTCGTCTTTATGGGAATCAATGGAGGCCAGGGAAAGGGCGTTCTGAATTACAGCCTGGAATTTAAGGGCGGTACTTCGACTAATGTGACCTTTGATCAGGAATACAGCCTGGAGGAGATTGATAAAAATATCGTACCTCTGATTGAGGATGCAACCGGCGACAACAATGTTCAGGTTCAGAAGGTGGAAGGAACTAGCCAGGTCATCTTCAAGACACAGACTCTGGAATTGGATAAGCGCGAAGCATTTAATAAAGCTATGGTCGATAATTTCAAGGTAAATGAGGATGAGATTACGACGGAAAATATTAGTTCAACGGTCAGCTCAGAGATGAGGCAGGACGCGGTCATCGCAGTTCTGATTGCAACGATCTGCATGTTGCTTTACATCTGGTTCCGTTTCAAGGATATCCGCTTTGCAACCAGCGCGGTACTGGCGCTGCTGCATGACGTACTTGTGGTACTGACGTTCTATGTTATCGCAAGGGTATCCGTTGGAAATACATTTATCGCATGTATGCTGACTATAGTAGGTTACTCTATTAACGCGACCATCGTAATCTTTGACAGAATCCGTGAGGAGATGAAGACGAAGAAGCGCGGGGAGGATCTGGCTGTTCTTGTAAACAGATGTATCACCCGTACACTGACGCGTAGTATTTACACCTCGTTGACAACGTTTGTAATGGTGGCGGTACTTTATATTATGGGTGTAAGTTCAATCAAAGAATTTGCACTGCCGCTGATGGTGGGAATTGTATGTGGAGCTTATTCATCTGTGTGCGTAACGGGGGCACTCTGGTATGTGATGAAGAAGAGAAGCAAGTAGGATATTGGCGGGGGCGCCTGAGAAAATCGGGATGCTCCGCCGCTGTCCGGTGAGGCTTATGCTGATTCCGGAAGCCTCTAGCGTGCCATAGAAGCGCTTACTGCGAAAAAGCCGCATTTTATGGAGGATAATTGATTCCGAATCAATTATCCAGAGCGTCTGAGCTTAGAAAGCATCGGCTTTCTAAGTGAATACGCTCGGTTCCATAAGATGCGGCTTTTTTACTGCCAGAACTTCTTGGCTAAGCAGCTGATTTCCAAAATCAGCAGACTCCTTCCCGCCTCCTACTCTTCAGCTCTTGCTGCGATTTCTTTTTCCTGTACGTCGGATGGCGCCTGCTCATATCTTGCGAATTCGTAAGCATAGGTTCCACGGCCACCTGTCATGGAACGGAGTACTGTACAGTATCCGAATAATCCGGTCATTGGGATATCGGCCTCTATGACCTGTTTGCCGCCCGTGATCGGGTTCATCCCCAGCACGCGTCCACGTCTTTTGTTCAGGTCTCCCATGACATCACCTGTATATTCGTCCGGTACTGTAACCTTTAAGGAAGCGATTGGTTCTAAAAGTACCGGTCCTGCTTCCATAAATCCTTTCTTGAATGCCTGCACTGTTGCTGTCTTAAATGCCATCTCAGAGGAATCTACCGGATGGTAGGAACCATCGTAGAGAACTGCTTTTACTCCTACAACCGGGTAGCCTGCAAGCGGGCCTTTTCCAACGGAATCCTGAAGACCTTTTTCGACTGCCGGGAAGTAATTCTTCGGCACCGCTCCGCCGACTACTACTTCTTCGAATATATATGGTGTCTCCAGATCCCCTGACGGCTCAAATCTCATCTTAACATGTCCATACTGTCCGTGTCCGCCTGACTGTTTCTTATACTTAGTATCCACGTCAGAATTCTTGCGGATTGTCTCCCGGAATGCAACCTTTGGCATCTCCAGTATAATCTCAACTTTGTATCTGTTCGCGAGCTTGCTAGCCGTGATCTCCAGATGCTGGTCCCCCATACCATAAAGTAAAGACTGACGGTTTTCGCTGTCATTTACTGCCTTCAGTGTCATATCCTCGGCCATCATCTTAGCCAGTGCCTGTGACACTTTATCATCATCCCCTTTGTTCTTTACGGAATACTTCATATATGTATACGGGATGGAGAAGTCTGTCTTAGCGTAGGAAACCTGCGTTGCTTTTGTAGAAAGAGTGTCTCCTGTCCTTGTATTGGACAGCTTTGCAATTGCTCCGATGTCTCCTGCAAACAGTTCGGTAACTTCGGATGGTTTATTTCCGCAAATCGTATAGAGCTTGCCCGGCTTCTCTTCTGCGTCCGTATCTGCATTGAAAAGAATATCGTCTCCCTTTAATACGCCGGAGCACACTTTAATCAAAGAATATTTTCCAATAAAAGGATCGACCATTGTCTTAAACACATAGGCTGTCTTTGCTTTTGAGAAATCATAATTCGCCTCAAATATGTCATTGGTCGTTCTGTTAATTCCTGCACAGCTTCTTTTATCCGGGCTCGGGAAGAACCTGACAATATCAGAAAGGAGATTGGCAACACCCTGCGCCTGAAGATTGGAACCCATTCCTACCGGAACAATATCTCCGTCCATAACTTCCGTACGCATAGCTGCCCGGATCTCTTCAACAGAAAACTCTTCCCCTGAAAAATACCGTTCCATGAAATCTTCACTTGTCTCTGCTACTGCTTCCATCAGGGAGTCTCTCAGTATCTCAAGGTTCGCCTTGCAGTATTCGGGAATCTCGCATTCTTCTCTCTGTCCAATCCCAGTATATCTTCTGCCTGCGTTCTTAATCACATTGATATAGCCAACCAGCTTTTCATTCTCGCGGATCGGCTGGAAGTGCGGAGCTATCTTTTTGCCGTATCTCGCTGTCAGATCCTCTACAACCTGACGGAAACTGGCGTCATCCACATCCATCTCAGTCACATAGATCATACGCGGAAGATTGTACTTATCGCATAATTCCCACGCCTTCTCCGTCCCAACCTGTACACCTGCTTTACCGGAAACTACAATTACCGCTGCATCTGCTGCACTGACTGCCTCCTCAACTTCCCCGACAAAGTCAAAATATCCCGGCGTGTCCAGAATATTAATCTTGGCCTTTTCCCACTCAATAGGAATCAGAGATGTGCTGATAGAAAAACCACGCTTCTGCTCTTCTTTATCAAAATCACTGACCGTATTATTGTCTGAAATCTTACCCATTCGGTTTGTTGCCCCTGATACATACAACATTGCCTCTGCAAGGCTCGTCTTGCCACTCCCGCCGTGGCCAAGCAATACTACGTTTCTAATCTCGTCTGTTCTGTAAACCTTCATGCTGCTGCCTCCTTGTGTGTCGTTATTATGTGCATGGTTTCTATCATACTCGCCGTGCACACGTATTATGTGTATATTGTACTAAAAAACTAAGACCATTACAACTCCTTTATGAATTTTTAACAAAGAATTTAGGGGGAATGGGCGGGAAATTTTGGATGAAGGGCCGCATCCAGGCAATCCCATTCCCCTTCCCCGTACGCTGGGTTCATCCAATTTTTACAGGGCAATTCCCAGGGGGATTCTTCCGGGGGCAGCGTATTTGATCTGCTGGGCGGATATTTTTGTGCTGTGGTTGGGGATGATATTTATACGCAAGGCCTGCTTCATCTTATTATTTATTCGCTGCAGCAGTAATATCCACTTTTTTATTTTCTTTGAAGCCTGCCATGCATACTCCCCTACCAGCCAGTCCCATCCGCTGCTCCCCTCCCGCCTTAGGGCCCCCAGCATGCCAGGGGCCGTTTGCTGCAGTGCATTATTCCCGGCCCGTGCAATGTGCGGCTCCAGGGGGACGTCTGCCGGTTTTGTGGGCATAGAATAAGCTTAGAAGCGCTTAATGCCGTACCGGAGGATTTTATGGATGGGAGCTGGCTTCCAGGCCGGCTCCCAAGCGGGGTCTGATCCGTGCAATCATCAGATTGCACGGTGAATCCCCGTGGTTCCATAAAATCCTCCGGTACGGCATTTACCGCTTCTTAGCGAATGGGCAGCCCCCAAAACCGACAGACGTCCCCCTGGAGCCGCACATTGCACGGGCCGGGAATAGCACTGCAGCAAACGGCCTCCTGGCAGGCGGCCCCCCCCTCCTTTTTATTTACTTTTTGGGGAGGAGGTGTTAAACTGTTTTTGTATGTTTTGTATTTGATTTTACTGAAAGGAATGAATCACCATGACTAAAAAGATTGGCTTCATCGGCCTCGGCCTGATTGGCGGCTCTATCGCTAAGGCTGTCAGGCAGTACTATCCTGATTATGAACTGCTGGCCTTTGACAAAAGTAAGGAGACACTGGCACTGGCAGTTCAGGAAGGTACTATTCAAACTTCCTGTTCTTCAATTGATGAGAATTTCAGAGGGTGCAGTTACATTTTTCTTTGTGCACCTATTTCCTATAATACCGCCTATCTTACACAGTTGAAGGAGTATATCCATCCGGACTGTATTCTGACTGATGTGGGAAGTGTAAAGACTTCGATTCATGAGGAGATTACCCGGCTGGGGCTAGAAGATAATTTTATTGGGGGGCATCCTATGGCAGGCTCCGAGAAAAGCGGATTCGTGAACTCAAAACCTGTGCTGATTGAAAATGCCTACTATATTCTGACTCCTTCTTCCAGGGTTCCGAAAGAAAAGGTTGCAGAATATAAAAGTTTTGTGGAGTCCCTGAAAGCGCTTCCTATTATATTGGATTATAAAGAGCATGATTATGTTACAGGGACGATCAGCCATCTTCCTCATATTATTGCGTCCAGCCTGGTCAATTTTGTACGGGATACTGATACGGAAGATGAACTTATGAAAAACCTGGCCGCAGGAGGTTTTAAGGATATTACCAGAATTGCTTCTTCCTCTCCTGTGATGTGGCAGCAGATCTGCCTGAAAAACCAGAAAAATATTTCCCGGATCCTGGGGGATTATATTGAGGTTCTGAAACAGGCAAAGGAGTCCGTGGATGAAGGCTCAGAAAACGACCTGTTTTCCCTGTTCGAATCCTCCAAAGACTATCGGGATTCCATGCCCAACAGTTCTGCCGGGCCTATCAAGAAACGCTTTGCGGTTTACTGTGATATCATCGATGAGGCAGGAGGAATTGCCACCATTGCAACCATACTGGCCAGCAATAATATCAGTATCAAAAATATTGGTATTGTACATAACCGTGAATTTGAGGAAGGCGTACTGCGCATCGAATTTTACGATGAAAGCTCTTCAGCTAAGGCAGCTGAACTGCTGAAAAAATACCGTTACATCGTCTACGAAGTGTAATTTGCATAAGAGAAAGGATTTTTAAAGATATGGAATTAACAAATATTACGGGATTAAAAGGAGAAGTGGCCATTCCCGGAGACAAATCTATTTCCCACCGCTGTGTTATGTTCGGCTCCATCGCGAAGGGAATCACCGAGATTCATAATTTTCTGGAAGGCGCCGACTGTCTGGCTACCATTGACTGCTTTCGGAAAATGGGAATTGATATTCAGCAGTCCGGGGACACCATTACGGTGCATGGGAAGGGCCTCCACGGTCTTTCCGCTCCTTCTGAGATCCTGGATGTAGGTAACAGCGGCACGACAACCCGGCTGATTTCCGGAATTCTGGCAGGACAGTCCTTTGATTCCAAGCTCTCAGGTGATGAGTCCCTGAATTCCCGCCCCATGAAAAGGATCATCGAGCCGCTGACTCTGATGGGAGCAAATATTTCCAGCATCCTCCGCAATGGCTGTGCACCGCTGTACATTACAAAGGGGGATCTCCATGGCATTCACTATGATTCTCCCGTTGCATCCGCACAGGTTAAATCCTGTATCCTGCTTGCAGGCCTGTATGCAGACGGCGAAACTTCTGTGACGGAGCCGAGCCTGTCCCGCAATCATACGGAACTGATGCTTGCCGAATTCGGAGCAGATGTCTCCACGACGCATGATCTCAGAAGTACAAAAGCGACAGCCTTACTCCGTCCATGTAAAGAACTCTACGGACGCACGATCACCGTACCGGGAGATATTTCATCCGCGGCCTATTTTATCGCAGCGGGGCTGCTGGTGCCGAATTCAGAGATTTTGATTAAAAACACCGGCATCAATCCAACACGTGCCGGCATCCTGAAGGTTTGTGAAGATATGGGCGCAGATATCACGCTTTTAAATGAACGTATTGAAAGCGGCGAGAAAATTGCCGACATTCTGGTTCGTACAAGCCGTCTGCACGGTACCACGGTGGAAGGCGATATCATTCCCACACTGATCGATGAGATCCCGGTCATTGCAGTCATGGCCGCCATGGCGGAAGGCACTACGATTATCCGTGATGCCGCAGAGCTCAAGGTTAAAGAAACCGATAGAATCGAGACTGTCACCGACAATCTTAAGGCAATGGGATGCGATGTAACGCCGACCTCGGACGGCATGGTCATAGAGGGTGGAAAACCGCTTCACGGAGCAACGATCCACACCCTTCTGGATCACAGGATTGCTATGGCATTCAGTATTGCTGCTCTTGTAGCAGAAGGCAATACGAATATACTGGACAGCCACTGCGTGGATGTGTCCTACCCGACCTTCTACGACACTTTTGAACAATTACTCTAAAATTACATCTGCACACAACACAAAAAACCGGGCCATGCAGTCACAGAGACTGAATGGTCCGGGTCTTTTTCACACCGCAAACGCTTCACCGGGATCCTCTCCGGCATTCGCTTCCCGTTTATTGACTCTGCTCAACCTTCTCCAGCAGCTCACGCACTGTCTTCCCGTTTCCAGGATGATGCTTATATGGCGCGATCTCATGAAGGGGCTTCAGCACAAAATCACGTTTGTGCATCTCGACGTGGGGAATACAAAGTGTATCCGTCTCCACAATCAGATCATCGTAAAAAATAATATCCAAATCCAGGGTCCTTGGCCCCCAGTGTATAATGCGCTCCCGCCCAGCATGTGCTTCGATCTTATGCAGCTCCTCCAGCAGTTCCTCCGGCGGCAGCAGCGTCCGCAGCTCCAGGCAGCCGTTCAGGAAATCATCCTGCTCTGTCATGCCGTAAGGCGGGGTAACAAGCCAGCCGGAGGTTTTCACTACCCGGCAGTCCTCTCTCCGATCCAGTTCTCTGACCGCAGCATTCAGATAGCCTTCTTTGTCCCCCATGTTAGATCCCAGGGCAATATATGCCGTATGCCACTGCCTGGCAATCCTGACTGACACGTATTCCACCGGAAGGCCCAGAGGAGCCCACGGCTTTTTCACCTCCAGCTCCACCTTCTCCAGATGTGCAGTATGCATAAGAAGCTCCTCTGCCAGACACTCCGCGGCCCGTTCAATCAGCTTATACGTATTCTTCTTCATAAAAGTAACTATAAACTGGCTGACCTCGCCATAATGAATGGAAGCCGCCAGGTCATCTGTCTTTCCGGCATGCCTGGTGTCCGTATAAAGAACCGCTGAGATCAAAAACTTCTGCCCCAGCACATTTTCCTCCGGAAATACGCCGTGATTGGCAAATACCTCCAGATTTTGTATCTTAATCTGATCCATAATCCCGTCCCTCTATATGTCGTTTTCTCAAAGGGGTCAGACCCCTTTGCAGTCATGTTCCCTCATAATAGCTTCTGTCATCTGAATGGCCCGTTTGTTTCCCTTCACATCGTGCACACGCACAAAGGAACACCCTCTTAGTATCCCAAGCACGGTGGTTACGAGGGTTCCCTCTTCCCGCTGGCTGGCCGGCAGATCCAGTGTCAGGCCGATTACGGACTTTCTGGAGGTTCCCAGTAAAATAGGGTACTCCAAAAATTTCAGACGGTTCAATTCCTTGATGATTTCCAGATTCATCTCATACGTTTTTCCAAAGCCGACCCCTGGATCCAGTATGATCTTATCTTTTGCAATACCAGCCTTTCTTGCTATGTCAACACTTTCCTGCAGATCCATCAGAACCTCCGGCAGAAAATTCACGTATTCTGCTTTCTCCCGGTTGTGCATCAGGCAACACGCTGTCTGACTTTCAGCGATTACGTCCGCCATCCCGGCATCATATTTGAGCCCCCAAATATCATTCACAAGAGCAGCGCCGGCCTGAACTGCAGCTTTTGCAACGCTGCTCTTGTAAGTGTCGATGGAAATGGGTGTGTCAAACTCCTGCTTCAGCCTTTCTATCACGGGCACGACCCGCTCGGTCTCTTCGTCCTCCGTAATCTGGATATGCCCCGGACGAGTCGACTCTCCGCCCACATCCAGTATATCCGCACCGTCACGCACCAATTCCTGTGCATGCAGAAGCGCCTTGTCCAGATCATTGTACATTCCGCCGTCGGAAAATGAATCCGGCGTCACGTTCATAATCCCCATGATATAGGTATGATGTTCCGTGTCAAACTCCCTGCTGCCTATTTTCATCTCTTATACCAGTCCTTTCACCATTTTATCTCCATATTCTTCTTTTCACTGCTCCAGTTGCATTCCTTCTCCGCCGGGCACGCATAACATGCTCTGGACAATTTATCACTTTCATATAAAAGTCTGCCAAGCACAGACTGATTCTCACTGTCCCGTCTGTGCTCCAGAATTGCCTGAAGAATCATCTGTCTTTCTTCTCCTGTAAATGTATCCGTATCCTCCAGTATCTTTTCTGCCGTCTCTTTTCCGGCGGTCTCGTGGGGTATGCCTTCCGTATACTGGCTGGCCTTGCCGATATCATGCAGAATTGCCGCCGCGTAGATCACCTCTTTCTTCAACCCCAGTCCGTTCTCCAGACTCCGGATATATGCGATCCGGGCCACATCCAGCAGATGCGTCATCTGATGCCTGCAGAACCGCCGGTCCCGTTCCAATTCCTCCAACCGCTTGCAGCTGCTTAGATACAAAGGATGCTTTCTGATCAATTCAATCTCTTTCATATACAAAATCCCGTTCCTTTATCTGATCATCTGAAAAAACAGATTGGTCAACTCCGGATCCTCCAGAAATACGCCTCTCTTAACTACTGTCACGGTCTGGCTCCCTGGTTTTTTGATTCCCCGCATTGTCATGCACATATGTTCTGCCTCTATCATCACAAGTACTCCTTTTGGCTTCAGATGCTCCATCAGGGCATCTGCAATCTGCCCCGTCAGCTGCTCCTGAATCTGAAGCCTTCTGGCAAATGCTTCTACAGTTCTGGCGAGTTTGCTTAAGCCTACTACCTTTCCGTCGGGAATATATGCAATATGGGCCTTTCCATAAAAGGGAAGAAGATGATGCTCGCATGTAGAATAAAAGGTAATATCTTTTTCCATCACGATTTCGTTATTGTCTACGTGAAATGTCTTTTTCAGATGCTCTGCCGCATCTTCTTCTATCCCGCCGTATATTTCCTCATACATCCGGGCAATACGCTCCGGAGTCTCCTTTAAGCCTTCTCTTTCGGCGTCTTCTCCGATCCCTTCCAGAAGAAGCTTAACCGCCTGTTTAATCTTTTCCTGATCTATCATAACTTCTCTCCCATATCCTCCGTCAATTCCATAACCCGTCCCAGATAGGACAGCGAACCAAATGCCAGTACTACATCGTCTTTTCTAGCAGAAGCACAGGCTTCCCTCACGGCCTCTTCTATCCCGGATGCCTCTTCTACCGCCCCCACACAGTAAGGCAGCAATGCCTGCTTTAATTCATCCGCGCCCAGCGTCCTGCCCTGATCCGGCAGCTCCACAGTATATATCTTATCCGCCAGAGGACCCATGATCTCTGCTATCTTGTCATATTCCTTATCCCGGAATACTCCCATAATAAAGAGCATGCGCCTGCTGGGGAAATATTGTACCAGAGACTCCCGCAGTCTCAGCGCCGCTTCCTCGTTATGTGCCCCGTCCACAAGCACCAGCGGATCCCTGGCAACACAGGTCAGCCGTCCGGGCCATGTTGTTTTTGCAAAACCTTCCTCCACAGCCCGCCTTGAGATCTCATATCCCCGGTTTCTAAGTGCCCGGATAACTCCAAGAACTGTTACGGCATTCTCAATCTGGAATCTGCCTGCCAGCGAAATTCTGATATTTTCCCACTCCCGGTAGGAAAACCGCTGTCCATCCCAGTTTTCTTCTACCATTACTGCCTCCCTGGGATACACAACCTCCATGCCGCATTTCAGCTCCCGGGCCTTTTCGACGAGTACCGTCATCACTTCCGGCTTCTGCAGCGATGTGACAACTGTACAGCCCGGCTTTATAATTCCCGCCTTATTAGCCGCAATCTCCTCCAGGGATTCGCCCAGAAAGCCCATGTGATCCCTGCTGATGGATGCGAATACGGCAAGCTCCGTATTCTTCACAATATTGGTTGCATCCAGCAGTCCGCCCAGACCGGTTTCTAAAACGACTAAGTCGCAGCGCCTCTTTCTGAAATACAAAAAAGCTACTGCCGTCTCTGCCTCAAAAACGGTGGGGCTGGCCTCACCTCTGGCTTCCATACGTGCAATAGCTTTCTTAACTTCTTCCACTAATTCTGCGAACTCATCTTCCGGTATCCACTTTCCGTCTATCTGAATCCGTTCCAAATAGGAAACCACTGTTGGTGATACATATCTGCCGGTTCTATACCCTGCCTCACTTAAAATTGTTGAAGTGTATGCAAGCACAGATCCCTTGCCATTCGTTCCTGCAATATGTATGAACTTCAGGTCATCTTGAGGATGCCCAAGTTCACGCAACAGACCTCGAATCGTATCCAAGCCAAGTACACTTCCGTATCTGGACATCGCATCCAGATATA
>OLSM01001873.1_pt1 | contig 14629 bp, 8 predicted proteins | sample 1672721 | NCBI WGS metagenome assembly OLSM01 (sample SAMEA3136717, study PRJEB25190) | human gut metagenome | reverse complement strand
ATCTGCTCCTCGGGCACGCCGCAGATCTCGGCGGCCTTCGCGGGCGGCATGTCCTGCACGCGCTCGACGAGCTGCTCGTAGCCGTAACACCACTTGTCGATGAAGTCGTGGTCAACGAGGTCGTCGTGCGCCATGACGTAGATGAAGGCCATGGCCAGCGCCGTGTCGGTGCCGGGGCGCAGCTGCAGCACTTCCTCGGAGCGCGTGCCGAGCCAGGTCACGCGCGGATCGACGCAGATGAGCTTCGTGCCGAACTGCCGCACCATCTCGATGACGGCGTGGCCGTACAGGCCGTCGGGATTGGAGCGCAGCGGCTCCTTGCCCCAGATGAGGATGCACTCGGGGGCGACCCAGCCCTCGTGCTCGTAGCGGTCCTCGAACTTCTGGGCGTAGTCGATCTCGGGGTAGCCGCCGCCGATCATGAACGCGGTGTTCGTCATGCGCGGGCCGTAGCACGACCAGCCGGCCTGGGCGTACACGGAGTTCGGCGTGCCGAACACGAGGTTGGCCCACTGCGGGTACCAGTTGTTGCCCTCGCGGCCGGTGCCGCCGAACACGCAGATGGCCTCGGCGCCGTACTTCTCGGTGATCTCCTTGGCGTTCTGGGCGATGAGGTCGGTGGCCTCGTCCCAGGTGCACTGCTCCCACTTGTCCTTGCCGCGGTCCTCGCGGGCGCGCTTCAGGGGGTGCGTGATGCGGTCGGGGTGGTAGATGTACTCCGGCAGCGCCAGGCAGCGCGTGCACAGCGACCCCTTGGTGATGGGGTGCTCGGGATCGCCCTCCACCTTCGTCACCTTGCCGTCCTTGACGTGCACCTGCAGGCCGCATCCCACCGGATGGCATCCCGGAGGCGACCACGCGCAGGTCCTGAAGATGGTCTCCTCGCCCTCTTGCCGCTTCCACTCGGTCATGTGCTTCTCCTCTCACTCGTCGGTAAAACGATGGAACGCACGATGTCGGGTTTCCCCCTCGGTGCGCCTCCATTGTGCGGGCGGCCGCCCGCCGCGAGTAGCCGCCGAAAATGTGCGGGATGACAAATGGAATTTGACAGCGGAGGAAGTAGGAAGGCTGACTTGTATTTGCATATTTTTGCGTACTAGGATAGACGGGGATGGACTCCATGGGTTCTTGCGTCGCGTCCGCTTGGGGAAATTCGGTTATAATCGAATCGTGTGAAGGCAAGGAAGCGGTGGTTCTCGTTCTTCTCATTTCAGGGGGAGGCCTTCTAATGACTTTCAAGATGCGCAATGCTATCTGCGAAATCGCCAAAAATCGGGTGGTGGGGAGGCTCGAGGGCGCCGGTGTTACGGATGCTTCGGCACCGGCGTGGCAGACGCCCGCCTTCTTCGTGTGCGGGGGCGGCGCCTATGTGGCTTACCTGGCATGGTTCTTCTCGATGTTCGCCCATTTCGGTGGCCCGGTTGGATTGGAGTACGGAGCCTTCGGAAGCTATCTTCTCCAGATGGGGTTCTTCGCCGCACTGGCATTGGGCATGGTTGGTGCCTGGCTGTTCTCCGACACGCTCTCGTCGGGGCGCGGGACGCTTGCCCTTGCGCTCGGCGGCACGCTGCTCGGCCCTTGTGCTACGATCGCGGCGCTCGTTGGCTGTCCGTATCCAGTGGTCTTGGCGGCGTGGTGCGCATCGGGGCTCGGGTGTGCCTGCGTCATGATGCTCGTTGCCTCCTTTCTCGGATCGCTCGAGCACCGCTACATCCTGCTTTGCACTTCGACGAGCTTTGCCCTCTCACTCTTGTTGTACCTGATCGTCGCATTTCTTTCTCCCGACGAGATGAAGGCTGCGGTCATTTCGCTCATGCCTTTCGCCGCCTGCACGCTGCTTTTGCACGTGCATACCCGCTATCTGGGTCCCCAGGTTCCCCTGGTTGAGGCGAACGAGTCGCGCTCGAAGAATCGCATGTCGTGGAAATCGATGGGTGCCTCCTGCGGGCATAGCCTTTGCCTCGGGTTTGCCGTGTACTGCACTGTGGTCGTGGCTGAGGGGTTCTCGATGTGGGTGCTCGTTGCCGTCGGCCTCGCAGCATTCGTCGCCGCGGTGCTCATGGCGCTTGACGGCCATTGGGGTTTGGAGATGCTGAACAGTGAGGGGATGCAGCTCAAGTTTTTCCTTCCTTCGGCTGCGCTTGGTTTGCTGCCCATGCCGTTTCTGGGTCCGGCCGGTCAGGCGGCTTGCTGTTGCGTGCTTCTCCTGGTTTTCGTCCCCCAGGCTATCACCAACATCAATGCCGTGTCCGAGAACGTGCGCATCTTCGGTTTGGCGCCCATCCGCTCGTTCGCGGGCGCGCGCGTGGTGAACGCGTTGGGCTTGGCGGCGGGCTACACCATGGGCTTCTTCGCCTACGGGCGAGGCTTGGGCCAGGGCATGGCGAACTCGCTCGTTGTGCTGCTCGTGCTGCTGTTCGTGCTCATCGTGCTGGCTGCCTTCCTCTTCCAGGACCGGTACCCGTCCGAGGCTTCCGAAGCAGGGGGCGAGGGCGATGCTGAGCGCGAAGAGGAACGTCTAAGCTGGCGGGAGCGCTGCAATTTGCTCGCCGGGCAGATCGGGCTCTCTCCGCGCCAGGCCGAGGTGCTCGTCCTTCTCTTGCGTGGCCACAACACAAAGTACATCGAAGAGCATCTCGTGATTTCAAACCATACGGCTAAATCGCATATCTACCACATCTACCAGAAGGCCGGCGTCCACTCGAAGCAGGAGATCATCGAGATGCTCGAGCGTATCGGGTCTGATGACCAAGGTTGAGATAGCGTCCGTTTTCCCACGTCAGAACCTCACACTCTGCAAATGAGCCTCTAGGGTTGATCGCTGTATCCTGTTCCAGTCCCTATGGCTGGTGCGCTTCGGCGCTCGCGCTCCCTATGCTCTCGTCAACCCTTCGTCCCGCCCGCAGTTCCAACTGTTTCGGGCAATGACGGGGAAGGTGACGAGAGATGAGGAGTGCGGATGGCTGACTATCAAGAGTTTCTCGATTCGATCGACCGCGAGGCCTACCACGCGGGGGAGTGGCAATGGGAGGAGGACGGCTATACCGTCACGCGCACCTACCACTACTCTCCCCCTGGATGTCATACGTCGTGCGGCATTCTGCTCTATACCAAGAATGGCAAAGTAGAGCGTGTGGAAGGAGACCCCCTCGATCCTTGCACGAACGGCAAATTGTGCATCAAATGCCTGACGCTGGCGGAATCTGTTAACAACCCCGACCGTCTCAGGTATCCCATGAGGCGCGCGGGCGAGCGTGGCGAGAATAAGTGGGAACGCATCAGCTGGGACGAGGCGTACGACGAGATCGAGTCGCGCGTGAAGGACATATGGGAGACCGACGGCGGGAACGCCATCATCTGCGTGCACGGTACGGGACGCAACATCAACTGGCAGATGCCGTTCTTCGGCCAGGCGGCGCTCAAGACGCCGAACATCTCCACATTCGGCTTCACCGGGTTCTCCTGCTACATGCCGCGCGTATGCGGTTGCATAGCGCCGTTCGGCGACTTCACCGTCGTTGATGCGTCGCAAGCGCACGAGGACCGCTACGGCAACGAGGAATGGATACCGCCCGAGGTCGTGGTGGTGTGGGGCAACGAGCCGCTCGCGTCGAATGCCGATGGGTACGTGGGCCATTGGCTTGTGCAGTGCGTTCAGATGGGCACGAAGATTATCTCCATCGACCCGCGCCTCACCTGGTGGGGCGTTCGGGCGGAGTATTGGCTGCAGGTCAGGCCCGGCACAGATGCAGCGCTAGCCTGCGCGTGGCTCAACGTTATCATCGCCGAGGACCTCTATGACCACGAGTGCGTGGACCTGTGGTGCGCGGGCTTCGACGAACTTGCGGAGGCTGTGGCGGACATGACCCCGGAATGGGCGGCGGAGATATGCGATCTCGATGCCGACGCCATACGCGGCTCGGCACGGCTCTACGCTTCGGCAAATCCAGGGGCTATCCAGTGGGGTTTGGCTTTTGACCAGCAGCTTTCTGCCATGGCATTGTGCTTGGCCGGTTGCGACCTCATGGCTGTGTGCGGAAACGTCGATGTTCCGGGAGGCAACATCCTCGTGCACAACGCGTTCGAATGCAACGCGGGATATGCTTCGGGTGAGGATTTCACGCCGCCCGAGTGGCGTGCCAAGAAACTCAACAACAATTTCGCCCTGTCCATCGAGGGCGGCGATTTCGTAGCCCACGCCAGTTCGGATGGTTTGCTGCAAGCCATCGAGGATGGTTTCCCGTATCCCATAAAGATGATGTGGATCCAGTCTTCCAACACATTGTCCTGCCCGAGTCAGGATGCGCCGCGCGTCATGCATGCCATGCAGAAGATACCGTTCATCGTGAATGCCGACCCCTATATGACCCCTACCTCGGTGGCGCTTGCCGACCTCGTGCTGCCGGTGGCTATGAGCGCAGAGCGCAACTCGGCTCGTACCTGGTGGACGCCGGCGCGCGCCATGGTGAAGGTCGCCTCTTATTACGAGGCGAAGTCGGACGAGCAGATCATCGTCGAATTAGGTCGCCGTCTGAATCCGGAGGTCTTCGGCCGTTGGGAAAACGACATCGATTTCGTGAACTGGTACCTGCACGACGGCACAGGATCGTTCTCTGCCACAACCGAGGCAACGAGCCAAGGCGGGGCGAAGAATTCAGGAAAGACTTTGTTCAAGCCCTCGTGGGATGAACTTGTCCGCGATCCGGGTATGCTGGGCCACGCCTACGACGAGTTCAACGCCACGTACCGCAAGGCGGCTAAAGGCATGTTCCGCGAGGATGGCTCGGTGGGGTACGGCACGCCTTCGGGACGTTTGGAGCTGGCTCCAGCACTGTTCAAATACTGGGGTCTGTCCACGACTCCGTTCCACACCGAGCCCCCCGAGAGTCCGATATCGACGCCCGAACTCATGGAAAAGTATCCGCTCGTGCTCACGTGCGGCGGGCGCTCGTTCGAGTTCTTCCATTCGGAGCATCGCCAGCTGCCCACTATGAGGGAGCTGCATCCGCTGCCCCAGGTGCTTATCAACCCAAAAACGGCCGAGAGATACGGCGTCGAGGATGGTCGTTGGGTGTGGATAGAGAACGACCATGGTCGTTTCAAGCAGGTTGCCAAGGTCACCCCCGTGGTAAACGAGCACACGGTTCATGCGGAGCATGGCTGGTGGTTCCCCGAGTCCGAGCCGACCGCACCGTATCTGTTCGGAACGTTCGAGTCGAACCCGAACAACTGCACGAAGGCGTTCGTGGCAGGCCAGGGCGGTGTCGGATCGCCCATCAAGGCCATGGTCTGCAAGGTCTACCCCGTGCAAGAGGGGGATATCCTGCCGCATGAGCAGATAGCGGATGGCGGCAACTTCCCTTGGTACGAGAAGGAATCCTCCCCGCGCCAAGACGAGATCGAGCGCTTCCATGAAGCCATGGCGGCGGGCATGGAGTACGACGTTCTGAAAAACCAACTTATCGACCCAGGAACAGGAAAGCGCACCGACCTCAAGACGGGCAAGGAGGTTGCGGCTGGTTGACGATCGTTACGCGGACGAGAGGTGCGGCGATCCGCGCTCGTAGTCCGTCATCAACGGCAATTGGATGCCGCGTAGCGGATGCCAGCGCGGCTGACGAGAAAGAGAGGGGGAAGCATGGCAGACTATCAGGCGTTTCTCGATGAGCTCGACCGCGCAGCCTACCATGAGGGGGAATACCAGTGGGAGGAGGATGGCTATACGGTCACGCGGACGAACCACTGGTCGCCGCCCGGCTGCCACAATTCGTGCGGCCTGTTGCTTTATGTGAAGGACGGCCGTTTAGAACGCGTGGAGGGCGATCCGCTCAGCCCGTTCGTGAGCGGCAAGCTGTGCGTGCGCTGTCTCGACCTGCCCGAGGCGGTGAACCATCCCGACCGCGTGAAGTATCCCTTGAGGCGGGTGGGAGAGCGCGGCGAGAACAAATGGGAACGCATCACGTGGGACGAGGCGTTCGACACGCTGGAGAAGGAGGTGCGTAAGGTCTGGGACGAGTTCGGGGGCAACAGCATCCTCCTCATCCACGGTACCGGCCGCAACACCGGCCCCATGACCTATTTCGGAAACTGCGCGCTTAAAACACCAAATATCTCGACGTTCGGCTTTACAGGCTTCGCCTGCTATCTGCCGCGTTTGTTCGGGGCTTTCGCGCCAATTGGCGACTATCTTATCGCCGATGCATCGGAGGGTCATGAGGATCGCTACGCGAACCCAGAGTTCACGCCTCCGGGAGTCATCGTGGTCTGGGGCAACGAGCCCCTCAAATCGAACGCGGACGGCTATATCGGACACTGGCTCGCCCTGTGCGTGCAGATGGGGTCGAAGATCATCTCCATCGATCCTCGACTCACCTGGTGGGGCGCGCGTGCCGACTACTTTCTGCAGATTCGCCCCGGCACTGACGGGGCACTTGCCTGCGCATGGCTCAACATTATCGTCAACGAAGGCTTGTACGACCACGATTTCGTGGACCGCTGGTGTACGGGATTCGAAGAGCTGGCGGCATCGGTGAAGGAATTTACGCCTGCTTGGGCGGCAGAGATCACGGGTCTTCCCGAAGAGGACATCGCCGCATCTGCACGCCTCTACGCCACGACAAAGCCGGCCGCCATCCAATGGGGCCTCGCCATGGACCAGCAGCTATCGGCTATGTCGCTGAACTTGGCGTGCTGTGACCTCATGGCCATCACGGGCAACGTCGACGTGCCCGGAGGCAACATCCTCATCCGCAACGCGTACAACGCCACGAACCTCCCTCTAACCGAGCCCGTCATACCGAAGGAGTGGCGTGAGAAGAAGCTCACCATGAAATACGCTTTCGGCGATGACTGCGAGGAGTTCACCACGCACGCCTCCTCCGACGCGCTTCTGCGCGCGATGGAAGTGGGGGAGCCGTTCCCTATCCGCATGCTGTGGATAGAGACTTCGAACGCCATAGCCTGCCCAGGCATGGATGCCGCGCGCGTGTACGAGGCTATGAAAAAGGTGCCGTTCGTGGTCAACGCCGATCCGTTCATCACGCCAATATCGGTGGCTTGCGCCGATATGCTGCTGCCGGTTGCCATGAGCGCCGAGCGCAACTCGTGCCGAACGTGGTGGACGCCGGTGCGCTCCATTACGAAGGCCTGCCAGTTCTACGAGGCTAAGTCCGACGAGGAGATCATGCTGGAGATGGGGCGCCGCCTCAACCCTTCCTATTGGCCGTGGAAAAGCGATGTTGAGATGATGGACTGGTATCTCACGGACTGCTCGCTTCCCGATCCGGACCTTTTCAAGGAGAAATCCACGAATCTTAGCCTCGAGGCGGCCAAGGAGAACACGCCCACGTTCGATATGGGCTTGATGGAGCTGGCGGAACGGGGCGGGTATGCCTACGATGAATGGAATGGCGCCTATCGCAAATACGAGAAGGGCCTTTGCCGGCCCGATGGCAGCGTTGGTTTCGCCACGGCTTCGGGGCGTATTGAACTTGTGCCAGCAATCTATCCGGTCTGGGGCCTCAATCCGACCCCCTACCACTTGGAGCCTCCGCAAAGCCCGCTTTCGACCCCCGAGCTTATGGAGGAGTACCCGCTCGTGCTCACATGCGGTGGCCGCTCGTGGGAGTTCTTCCATTCGGAGAATCGCCAGATGCCCACAATGCGAGAGCTGCATCGCGAACCGTTCGTCATCATCAACCCGAAAACGGCCGAGCGCTTCGGCATCGCCGAGGGGGACTACGTGTGGATCGAGAACGACCATGGACGCTTCCGCCAGCGCGCTCGCCTATCGCCTGAGGTAAACGAACAGACGGTGCATGCCGAGCACGGCTGGTGGTTCCCAGAGGAGGCTGGAGAGGAGCCGAACCTGTTCGGTACGTTCACGGCGAATCCCAACAACTGCACGAAGGCGTTCGAGACAGGCCCTTCAGGCGTGGGGTCGTCTATCAAGTGCATGATCTGCAAGATCTATCCGTACCGCGAGGGTGACGTGCTGCCAGCCGAGCAGATCGTCACGACGAAGGACTTCGTCGAGTACTTGCCCGGTGAAGGCTATGCAGACTTCGAGGAATACAAAAGCAACGGTTACCGCTACCTGTAAAGGAGAGGACATGAAGGGAATCCTGATAAACACCGAGTACTGCACTGGTTGCCACTCGTGCGAGGTCGCCTGCAAGAAGGAGCTGGGACTGGGAGAGGGCGAGTTCGGCATCAAGCTCACCGAGACAGGGCCTTGGAAATACGAGACCGGGCAGGCGGCCGGAGCCTGGGAGTGGACATGGACCCCGGTGATAACCAAGGCGTGCACCCTTTGCGAGGAACGTGTGGGCAAGGGGAAGATGCCCATGTGCGTGCAGCACTGCCAGGCTTGGTGCATGTACCACGGCGAGGTAGAGGATCTTGTTAAGAAGATGGATGGCAAGTCCCGCTGGGTGCTGCTGACCAAATAGGGGTAAAGAGCCGGGGCCTGCTTGCCGCAAGGCCCCGGTCGGAAGCGAAGGACAACGTCTTAAGGAGGGAACTTCAATGTCCGAACAGATCAAAGACAGGGAAAACCTCAAACCCGGCGATAAGTGGGCATGGCTTACCGTTGTCGGCTTGGGCTTTCTCATGGGGGCCGGCTTGCAGCAGATCCTGGCGAACTCGGGAAACTTCATCCCCTTCATCTGCCAAGAGCTGCAGTGCGATCCGGGCCAGCTCACGCTTTGGATCACGTGCTACGCTGTGTTCATGGCGCTTTCTCAGCTGTACGTGGGGCGTTTGTGGCCGAAGATGAACACCAAGCTCTTGTTGCTCGTGTCGTTCTTGGTGAGCATTGTGGCGCTTGCGCTCATGGGGACGTACACGGAGGTTTGGCAGTTTTGGGTGTCGGGTGCGTTCATTGGCCTCTCCGGAGGTGTGTACTTCATGGTTGCGGCACCCATCCTCGTGACGAACTGGTTCGCTAAAAAGACAGGCCTCGCGCTTGGCGTGGCGGGCATCATCGGCGGAGTGCTGGCGGCCGTTCTTAGCCCCATCGACGCTGCCATTGTCGCTGCGGTCGGATGGCGAACGGCATACTTCATCGTGGCTGCCATCTCCTGCGTCATGGCGCTGCCGTTCATCCTGTTCGTATTCGTGTACGATCCCGCCAAGAAGGGTATGCGCCCGGTGGGGTGGGAACCTGGCATGGAGGACATCACGGCCGGGGCCGACGATGCTTCTGGTGTACCTGCCAACAAGGCGCTCGTCACAGTGCCGTTCATCTGCCTGTTTCTGGTGGGCGGCATCTTCGCCCTGTACGGCGGCTTTCAGAACCTATGGGGCTACGCTGCCGTTGATTGGGGCTTCGATGCTCTGTTCGCCTCGACGATGATCTCGGCCACGTCGCTGTTCATGCTGCTCGGCCCTGTCATCGGCATCATCATCGACAAGATCGGCCCGTGGAAGACAACCTACGGTGTTATGGCCGTGCAGCTTCTGGCCTCGTTCGGATTGCTGTTCTTCCACAGCAGTGAGGCGGTAGTGCTCGTGCTCGTGTTCCTGTTCGCGTTCCAAGGTGCGGTCGTGGGCACGCTCATGCCGCTGCTCGTGCGAGAGACGTTCGGCGCTAAGGACTACACGAAGATCTTGAGCTATATCCAGATAGGTATCGGACTCATCGGGGGTTTCTCTGCTCCAGTCGTGTCGTTTTTCTACACGTCGTATGGCACGTTCGACGCTCCCATGTGGTTCGCGGTCGGCATCGCGGTGGTGAGCATCGTACTGACCGTGGTGGCCATGGTGGCGAAGCCTGCCATGAAGAAAGCCAAGTGGCAGGAATAGCGCGCGTACGCCAACGCCGGGGCCCCGGTGCAAGGGGCCCCGGATGAAGGGAAAGGTGGTGTCATGAGCGTTAACGGTCAATCGTCCGCTTCTGTTCCGCAGCAAGGGGGCAAGTGGGCGTGGTTGCAGGTCGTGGGACTCGGATTCCTCATGATCGGCGGCATCCAGACGATACTCGCGAATTCGGGCAATTTCTTCGTACCGGTGTGCGAGGAGCTGGGGTTCGCTACCCCCGATTACGCATGGTGGATCACGTGCTATGCCTTCGGCATGGCGTTCTCCCAGCTCTACGTTGGAAAGCTATGGCTCAAGCTGAACACCCCCGCCATGCTCACCGGCTCGTTTTTGGTGTGTATTGGAGCCCTGGCGCTGATGGGCACGTACACGGAGCTTTGGCAATGGTACGCGTCAGGTGTGGTCATCGGCCTCACGGGAGGTTTCTTCTTCATGGTCTCGGCGCCCATCCTCGTGACGAACTGGTTCGCCAAGAGGGCCGGCTTCGCCTTGGGCGTAGTCACCATCATCAGCGCTTTAGGCACGGCGATTCTGAGCCCGGTGCAGGCAGCCGTCATCGCCGCTTTCGGCTGGCGCGCCGCCTACGGCATCGTGGCGCTGATCTCCTGTGTGCTCGTGCTGCCGTGGACGACATTCGTGCTGCGTTACCAGCCGTCCGACCGAGGCTGCAAGCCGGTGGGTTGGACGGAGGACATGGGCACGATCACGGCAGGCGACGAGGAGGCGCGAGGAACGTCGCTCAAGCGCGGCGTGCTGTCGGTGCCGTTCGTGTGTATCTTCTTGGGAGCAGGTCTGTGCGCCTTGTTCGGCGGATACCAGAACCTATGGAGCACGGCGGCAGTCAGCTGGGGCTACGACGTGCAGTTCGGATCGTACATGATTTCGGCTACGGCGTTGTTTGGGGTATGCGCCCCGCTCATCGGCCTAATGATCGACAAGTTGGGAGCGTATCCCTCCACATTCGTGGTGCTCGTAGGGCAGATGGTGTCGGGTGTCTGCCTGGTGCTCTTCCACGGCAATCCCATCGCCGTGCTCGTGTTCGTGTTCTTCTTTGCCGACCAGATGACCATCGTGGGGACGCTCGTGCCGCTCTTGGTTCGCCTGACGTTCGGGGCGCGCAACTACACGAAACTGTTGAGCTTCGTGCAAATAGGCATCGGGCTCATCGGGGGCTTCTCGGCACCCATCGTGAGCAGCTTCTTCGTCGCGTACGGTAATTTCGAGGCATCGTTATGGTTCGGAGTCGGTCTCGCGGCTGCCTGTTTCGTCCTGTTCGGTATTGCCCGGCTGACGAAAGACCGGCTTTCGCTCGAACCCGATGATACGGAGGGCGAACGAGAGGCGTTAGCTGGCGGCGAGGTGTGAAGCGCGTTTGCGGGAGAACTTGGATATACGGTCACCTCGCGCAGTTGGCGCATATGCACCGACTGCGCGACAGAAAGCAACAGACGAGAGGAGAGAGAGCATGGATTTCAAAAACGACCTCGGCAAGCCTTGGAAGTACGAGGAAGGGGGTTTTACGGTGGTTCGCACGTCGATGTGGTCGCCGCCGGGCTGCCATCCGACTGGCTGCGGGCTGAAGCTGTACGTGGATGCCGACGGCCGCCTCGACCATGTGGAGGGCGATGAGAACAACCCTATCACGAAGGGGAGGCTGTGCGTACGTTGCCTCGCGCTCAAAGATTATGTGTACAATCCAAGCCGCGTCGTCCATCCGATGAAACGAGACCCCCTCTATCGCGGTCAGCACGACAAATGGGAGCGCTGCACTTGGGACGAGGCCTATGCTATCATCAAAGAGAAGGTAGACGATATCAAGGCGAACTACGGTCCTGAATGCATGGCCGTGTTCTCGGGCACGGGGCGCTCGGGCGGCATCATGTGCCAAGAGATGGCGCAGAAGGTGCTCGGCACGCCGAATGCCTGCTACACGCAGTCAGGTTTCGCCTGCTATCAGCCGCGTTCCGCTGCTTGCTCGTGCGTGCTGGGAGCCTACTACCCCGAGATCGACTACGCAGGCGGCTTGGAAGGCACCTACGACAATCCGAACTGGGTTTGCCCCGAAGTGCTGGTCATGTGGGGCAAGGAGCCGCTGCCTTCGAACGGCGATGGCCTCTGGGGCCATGCCGTCATCGATATGATGAGGCGCGGCGCCTCGCTCATCACGGTCGACCCGCGGGTGAACTGGTTGTCTACCCGCTCGGAGATCCAACTGCGCGTGCGCCCGGGAACCGATGCGGCCATGGTTATGGCATGGCTGTGGGTCATCATCAACGAGGACCTGTACGACCATGACTTCGTGGAGAAGTGGACGTACGGCTTCGACGAGTTCGCCGCACGCATCAACGATCCCGAGATGGGCATGACGCCGGAGCGGGCGGCAGCTATCTGCGAGGTCGATGTCGAGAAGATCTACGCTGCAGCTCGACGTTACGCCACGGCGAAGCCTGCCGCCATCGCCTGGGGCCTGGCGTTCGACCAGAACCAGAACGGAAACCAGGCCGGCCATGCCCTGCTGGGCCTCATGGCCATCACGGGTAACGTCGACGTACCAGGTGGGCAGATCATCGCAGAGATTCCCGCTGCCGCGGGCGCCGAGGAGCATGCTGCTCAAGAGGTGGCAGACGGATCGTGGGAAGGCGATGCGACGGATGTCATATCATTCGGCGGAACGGGTGGAGGCGACCCGGACGAAGCCCCCGACGAAGGATGGGAGGGCATAGGGCTGGAGCTTACGCACAAAGCCATCGGCTACGACAAGTACCCTCTGTACTGCGAGAATATTCGGATGGCGCATGCCGACATGATGCTCGATGCCCTGCTCACGGGCGAGCCATACCGGATTCGCCTTGGCTGGATTCAGTCGACGAACCTGCTCTCCCCTACCTGTTGTGCCGAACCCTCAAAATGGTATCAAGGCCTCATGAACATCGACTACGTTATTTCCACGGACTGCTTCATCACGCCGTCCATCGAGGCGTGCGCTGACCTTTTCATGCCCTTGCAGACCTGCGCCGAGAAAGATGATGTGAACTTCACCCATTATGCCGCGTCGCCGGTTCTCGTGGGAGCCATCAACAAGGCGGTCGACGTGGGGGAGGCCAAGAGCGATGCGGACATCCTGGTGGAGTTGGGTAACGTTCTTGGCTCGCCGAAGATCGCGGGGCTTTTCAAGAGCGGTCGCGACTACACGAGCGCTATGCGCGCCGTGGTGGCGGGTACGGACTTCGACGGCTTGTCGGAAGAAGTCTACCACCAGCGTGGTTGCAATTACCGCAAGTACGAAACAGGGCTCCTTCGTCCCGACCGCAAGATGGGCTTCCTCACCAACACGGGACGCGTTGAGCTGTATTCGACAGCGTTCGAGCAAAACGGCGAGGATCCGCTGCCGTACTATCAGGAGCCTGCGTTCAGTCCTGCAGCGCACCCTGATGTTGCGGAGAAATATCCTTTTGTCTTGACTACGGGTGCTCGTACCTACGCGTTCTTCCATTCCGAGCATCGCCAGATTCCTCGCCTGCGCGAGCTGAATCCCAACCCGCTTTTGGAGATCAATCCCGACGATGCACGTGCGGTTGGGGTAGCCGACGGCCAGTGGGTGGAGATAGCAAACGATTTCGGAGCGGCCAAGTTCAAGGCGAAGGTGTCGCCCATCGTGCGTGCCGGTACGGTTCATGCCCAGCACGGATGGTGGTTTCCCGAACAGGAAGCCGATGCGCCGAATCTTTACGGTGTATTTCAATCGAACTGCAACGACCTCGTGCCCAGCCACTACAACAGCAAGCTGGGGTACGGGGCGCCGCACAAGTGCATGTGCTGCAGCGTGACCCCGCTCGAGGAGAGCTACGATGCCGACATGGAAGCTATTTGGGACAAGTTCGGAAAGCTGGTGAAATAGATGGCTGAGGTGAAATACGGTCTTCTGATCGACTACGAGTTCTGCTCGGGATGTCAAACCTGCGAGGTGGCCTGCAAGGAGGAGCACGACCTGCCGGTGGGGAAGTGGGGCATCCGCGTGTTCGATGACGGCCCGTGGCAGAAAGATGATGCGGACGATTCCGGCAACTGCTTCAACTGGAACAAGGTTCCCGTGCCCACCGACCTGTGCGACCTGTGCGCCGATCGCGTGGCGGCGGGGAGGAAGCCTGCATGCGTCCACCACTGCCAGGCATTCTGCATGGAGTTCGGGCCGCTCGATGAGCTCGCGCCGAAGCTGGCGGCGAAGCCCAAGCAGGTTTTGTGGGCTCCTACTGAATAGGCATGTCATTCGATAGGTAAACTGTGGGGCTCCAGCGCGTTTTCGCCGTCGGGGCCCCGCTTGCGATCAGGAGGCTTTCCATGTGCTACTGTTGCACGCTCTGCAACCGATGCGGCCGAGCTGATGAGATGGGCAGGCGGTTCGGCAAACGCGCCTGCCCATCATGCGGTGCCATTGCGCTCGATGACTCCGCACGCACCTGCGCAGCGTGCGGTTCCCGGCTTCCCCCGGCGTTTCCTCCTCCATTCGAACATGCGTCGATAGGCTCTTTTGATGGAGGTCGATGAGCTAGTTGAGCGCAACGTGCGAGGGTTGGCGGGAGGATTCGTCATGGTCGACCTTGCGTCAAGATCGATGCATATTTCGCGTCTTGGAGATATTCTACATAAAGAATATTTAAAATTGAATTAATAAAATATAAATATTCTTCAAGTGGTATAGTTTGTCGTTGACGGCTGATGCGCATAAGGAGGCGCCTATGTTGACGACGAAGGAGGCAGCGGAGCGGCTTGGGGTGAGCGTACGGCGCGTGAACGCGCTTATTGCGGCGGG
>OLSM01001869.1_pt1 | contig 14647 bp, 15 predicted proteins | sample 1672721 | NCBI WGS metagenome assembly OLSM01 (sample SAMEA3136717, study PRJEB25190) | human gut metagenome | reverse complement strand
AATAACAGGTGAAAGTATTTTACTAATAAACGAAAAAATTAATGAAATTGTCAAAGATAATAAAAATATTACTTCTTTTGATATGAACGCAAACACAATAGAAGATGTTTTACTGGAAGCTGGATATTTTTCTATGTTTGAAGAAGAAAAATTTATTATTGTGAGAAATGCCAACTTTTTTGGAAGTGGAAAATTAAATGAAAAAGAGGCAGATTCTTTATTAAAATATTTTGAAAATCCTAATTCCTTATCAAATATTATTTTTATTTGTAGCGAAAAGATTGATAGCAGAAAAAAAATAACCAAAGCATTAAAAGAAAAATATGAAATGATAACGATCCCAACTTTAAAATATTATGAAATAGAAAATCGTGTAGAAAAATATTTTGGGAAAGAAGGATATAAAATTGATAAAGATACAGTGAAATATATTGTTGCCAATAGCTTAAATAATTATGATTTAGTGATGAATGAAGTAGAAAAAATTATCTTGTATTATAATCATCCAAGTTATATTAAAAAAAGTGATGTAGAAAATATTGTATCAAAATCAATGAACACCAATAACTTTTTATTTGTTGATGCAATCATTGATGGTGATTTAGAAAAAAGTTTAGCTTTATTAAAAGATCTAAAGGCAATGAAAGTAGAGCCCACCATTTTAATCTCTTTAATTGCTAGAGACATTAGAATTATGCTGAATATCAAGAAATTATTAGAAGAAAATAAACGGGAATATGAAATATTAAATGAATTAAAACTGATGGATTGGCAATTAGAAAAATATTTAAAAAAGGCTTTTCCATACAAAATAAAAGAATTAGAAGAATGGCTAGTAAAATTGACGGAATTAGATTTAAAAATAAAAAGTGGAAAATTAGAAAAATATGATGCTTTAGAACTGTTTATTTTAGATATTTGTTCATAACAAAAGTGACTTATTTTTTTAAGCCACTTTTAATTTTGTCTTTATTTTTAAAATTCATTTTTGCTACCTCATAAAGTTTATCAAAGCCATATTTTTCAGCAATTTGAATACCAACTGAATCAACTTGAGGGCCAGCGCCTTTAGGAATCGTCATACCTAATTCCTTACTTAATTTTTCCATTTCTCCTAAAAAAATATAACGTGAAATAATGGATGCTGCTGCAACAGATAAACATTTATCCTCAGCCTTTGTTGTAAAAGTAATATCAGTAATTTTCTCTTTGGCACTTTTGATATGTTCATAATATTTTTGTGGATAAACAAATTGATCTACTACAATCTTTTCATAAGGGAAATTTTTATTTTTCATACTTACTAAAACTTTATTATGAAGTATGGCTTTGATTTTATTCATGTTAAGATCTTCGCTCCAATTTTGATTATAAGAAGTATTTGTTAAAATATAAGTAGAATAAGGAATTTTTTTTATAATAGAAGGAGCAATTTTTTTAATCTTATCATCTGTAATTTTCTTAGAATCACGAACTCCCAAATCAATTAAAAAGTTAATATCTTCCTTAGAAACATAGGTAGCAGTTACAACAATGGGACCAAAGAAATCTCCTGTTCCTACTTCATCAGAGCCAATTGTATTTTCATAAAAAAGAATTCTTTTTTCAGGCGTATTTTTCTTTTCTGTTCCATCCAAATTAATAATACGTCCATTTTTGATTCTTTCTTCTTCAATCCAATAACTAGCTTCAATATCGGCCCCAATCCCTTGAAACATTACTTTTCCAGACTCATATAACGTGATAACACAATCATATTCTTTTACTTGAAAAACAGAATAGGGGGGCTTTTTATCTAGCATTCTGTCCTTATAAAATTCTATCATAAGGGGTTTAATATTATCACTTATTTTAAAAACTATTGTCATTTTTTACACCTCATATTTCTATAATAACATATATTACTTTATTTTTCAAAAAGTTTAGTATATAATAATAATAAGGAGTTGATAAGATGACGATTGTTGATGCAATTGTAATATTGTTTTTACTTTTAGGGGCAGTTTTAGGTTTTAAGAAAGGAGCGATTAGGAGTCTTGTTGGCTTAGTCGGAACAATAGCTGTAGTAGTAATTGCCTATTATTTAAAAAATCCTGTTGCTGATTTATTATATAATTTTGTTCCGTTCTTTGATTTTAGTGGTGATTGGCAGGGATTAGTAACATTAAACATATTATTATATGAAGCAATCGCATATGTTTTAGTTTTTGTTGTTTTATATAGCTTACTTTCCCTAATATTAAAGTTAACCGGCATCATCGAAAAGGTACTTACTATGACCATTATTTTAGGAATTCCTTCCAAAATAATTGGAGCAGTTTTAGGCTTTTTAGAAGCAGTAGTATTTAGTTTTATCATTTTATTCGTTCTATTACAATTTAATGGTAGTCATGTTTGGATTAAAGAAAGTACGGTAGCAATGAGTATTTTAGATAAAACGCCATTAATCGGCTCTATGGTAAATGACACTTATGATGCCATTTTAGAAATTAGTGATCTACAAGAAAAATATGAAGGTAGTGACAATAAAACAGCTTACAATGGAGAAATATTAAGTATTATGCTAAAATACCATGTGATTACACCTGAGACAACAAGAAAATTAATTGATAGTGAAAAATTAAATTTTGCCGGAGCAGAAACAATATTAAATACGTTTGAGGAGGAAAATAATGATTAGATATTTAGAAAAAGAAAATTTAAATGATGTCATAAAAGAAGGCATCTGGATCGTTGATTTCTATGCAGATTGGTGCGGACCTTGTAAAATGCTTGGGCCAGTATTAGAAAGTATGAATGAAAACATTTTAAAAATCAATGTAGATACCCACGAAGAATTAGCTACTTCTTTTGGTATCATGAGCATTCCAACTATTTGTTTCTTTAAAAATGGAAGTTTAGTACAAAAAGAAATAGGGTTCCATAACAAAGAAGAATTAGAAAATATTTTAAATACTATCAAAAAAAACTGATTTTCTCAGTTTTTTTCTTTTAAAGCAATTTTATTTAAAACAGTTAGCTTTGCATAATGTCTACCAATTAAAAAGATAATCGCTGCAATAAATAAAGGAATAGCAATCAAAAGATTACTAACGATATCTTTTTGTGTAATAAGAGAATAAACCACTAAAAAGATACTAAAAGCAAAGCCAATGAAACTATAAATGCTAAGTCGTATTAATCTTTTTTGAAAATCACTTTTGGCGTACTCTTTTCGATATGTTTCTTTCACTTTCTTTTTTTCGGGACTTTTTAATTGATGATAATAATAATTACGCATAATTTCACCTCTATTCCATATTTTATCATATAATTTATTAAAAGAAAATAATTTACACAAAATAATTTAATTGATATAATGAAAGAGTGATCAATATGGAAAATAAAAAAGAAAAAATCAAACTATCAGAATTAGTGTGGTTATTTGTAATAGGATGTTTAGTTGGCTTTGGCTTAGAAACGATTTGGCATTTTTTAAAAAACGGGGAGTGGATTAACAAACAAGGATTATTGTATGGACCGTTTAAACCAATCTATGGTTTTGGTCTTATATTTGTTGTTCTAGTTATGAATAACTATCGTGAGAAAAAGTTTTGGCAAAAATTTATTATTGGCGTAATACTAGGAAGTGCCTTTGAATATTTTGGCAGTTTATTCCAAGAATACATTTTTGGTACTTCTACTTGGAATTATTCTCATTTTAATTTAAACATTGGTGGCCGCATTTATCTACCTTATTGTTTAGCCTGGGGAGTAATTGCTGTTTTTTGTGTAGATTTTGTATATCCATTAATAAAAAAAATACTTGCGAAAATGAACAAAAATATTTATCGTATTACAACCATTGTAATTGCCGTTTTTATGTTGATTAATATCTCATTAACAGCTTTAGCATCCATTCGTTATTCTGATCGAGCAAATAGGGAAGAGGCAACTAATATGGTATTTAAAGTAATAGATGAATTATATCCCGATGAATATATGCAAATAAAATTTCCTAAAATGAAAGTGATAAAAAAATAGGGAAGAGGGCCATAAAAATAAAATTTATGACAAAAAAGTGAAAAAATGATGAAATTAGTATTGCATATTGCTAAAATTATGATATAATTAAAGAGCATTTGATTGATGTCTCCTTAGCTCAGCTGGTAGAGCAACTGACTCTTAATCAGTGGGTCTAGGGTTCGAATCCCTAAGGGGACACCATTAATTTAGTGCATGAAATAAATATGTGGGATTGTAGCTCAGCTGGTTAGAGCGCACGCCTGATAAGCGTGAGGTCGGAGGTTCAAGTCCCCCCAGTCCCACCATTTTTTTGGTCAGTTGGTGAAGCGGCTTAACACACTGCCCTTTCACGGCAGCATTCACGGGTTCGAATCCCGTACTGATCACCAAAAAAGATAGTAAATCCCTAATATGGGATTTTTTTAATGCTTACTTTTTAAAACACAAAGAAAAAGCTTACCCATTTAAAATGAAGTAAGCATAATATTCATCAAAAGTAATATCGTGTTCATGCAAGTAAGTAGCAACTTCTACACCTACATACCGCCAATGCCAAGCTTCTTCGGAAAAACCAGTAAGCTCTTCCGTATCTTCCTCATATCTTTGAATAAAACCATATTGATAAGCGTTATTCACTAGCCATTCATAAGCAGGGGACCCTTTAAAATTAGCAGTTGTTGTATATTCTGTACTAAAGATATCTAAAGATAATCCAGTTTGGTGCTCCGAATATCCCGGACGAGCAGCAATACTATCAGCATAGGTAGTACCATAAGAATTTTTATAACCATCATAAACACTTTGTTGTTCTTCATAAGTTCGATAACTAGAATTAATAATAAGATAAATACCATCATTTTTTGCTTGATTCCACATATCAATAAAAGCGTCATAAACAATTTTTCGTATTTGATGACCTTCTCCATAATAATATTGATTGCTAATATCGACTAAATCATTTGGTTGATAAGAAGCATCTAAATGATAATATTTATTTACGAGCATTAAATAATCTTGGTTAGTATCAGTTTCTAAATCATAGTCATAATAGGCATAATCCGTATTTGTATTAACCGTCGCAACAACTTGTCTAGCTGTTTGCCCCTCATTGTCATCATGATAAGTTTGATATCTAGTTAAATTATTTTTAATAAAATAAGAATCCTGCAAAAGTTCTAATAAAAATGTATCTTTTTCTCTTTCTGTTAAAGAAGTAATTTCCTGTTCAGTTAAATCATCTTCTAAAATTTGAATTTCTTCTTCCGTATACCCAAGCTCCAAAAGTTTGTATTCATTTGTTTTGTGATATTGTGCAGTTTGATAAACGTTAACTCCAATAATAATAGCAACAATTAGTACAACTACTCCTCCCAGAGTTATCCAAACACTTTTCTTTAATTTTAGCTTTGTCTTTTTCATATGATCACCTAATATTATTATAACCAAGATTTTTTTATTTGACAAATCTATTTTTTCATTGTAATATGGAATTGTAAAGTAAAAAGTAAAGGGTGATCATAATATGAAAAATAATAAATTAGTTTTAAATTATTGTAAAAACTTTGAAAGAATAACAAATACTGATTTTTTAGAAGGAGATACTTTGTCTGTTCAATTAGTAAAAATTTATAAAGATTATATTTTTAAAATTGATATTGAAAATGAAGAAGAAGTCGATAATGCAATAGAAATAGATAAAATAATGGGAAGATATATTGATGATTATTTATTTCGAAAAACATTAAAACAAGAATTATTAAGAGTAAAAGTGAAAAAAACATGTGGAGACATGATTAAAACAATTGTAGAAAGCATTATTGAGATATTTCACAAAGTAGAATTTGAGTCTACAAGAAAAATATATATATCAAAAGTGCAAGAAAAATAAACACAAACGTGTTTATTTTTCTTGCACTTTTTGTTATAATGAGAAAGGAAAATAGAAGAAAAAGAGTGATATTATGAATTTTTTAGATAAATACCAAATTAAAATTTCCAATCCCAAATTATTAGAAACAGCTTTAACTCATAGTAGTTATTCCAACGAACATGGTGGAGAAAACTATGAAAGATTAGAATTTCTAGGAGATGCTGTTCTTCAGCTTATTACAAGTGAATACTTTTATAAAAAATATAGCTTTCAAGAGGGGGAATTATCTAAAATTAGAGCTAGTTTTGTTTGCGAAGAAGCTTTGGCTCAATATGCAAAAGATGTTGGAATTGATAAGCATATTAAAGTAGGTAATGGGCAAAAAGGAAATATCAATGATACGATCATTGCTGATACATTTGAATCAGTATTAGGAGCGATTTACTTAGATCAAGGTTTTGATGTTGCTAAAAGATATGCTTTAGAAGTATTAAGTCCTTATGTGTTAGAACATCATGTTTTTTTAGGAGATTACAAATCTAGATTACAAGAAATGGTTCAAACCGATAAAAAATCTCTAGAATATCGACTTATTAGTGAAACAGGGCCTTCTCATGATAAGACTTTTGTTTTTGAAGTAGTGATTGATGGCATCGTCTATGGAACCGGAACTGGAAAAAGCAAAAAAGAAGCAGAACAACAAGCAGCATATGACGCTTTAAAAAAGAGAGCTAAGTAGGTGAATCATGTATTTAAAAAATATTAGAGCATATGGGTTTAAATCATTCGCTGATAAAATTGATTTAGAAATTAAAAAAGGAATTACCGCAATTGTGGGGCCAAATGGGTCAGGAAAAAGTAATATTGTTGATGCCGTTAGATGGGTTTTAGGAGAACAATCAGTAAAATCTTTACGAGGATCAGATACAATGAGTGACGTTATCTTTTCTGGATCTAAGACAAGACAGCCACAAACAAGAGCATATGTTGCTTTGGTATTTGATAATACCGATCATTATTTAAATAGTGATTTTACGGAAATAGAAGTTAAAAGAGTAATTTATAATACAGGCGAAAACGAATATTATATTAACAATAGCAAAGTAAGATTAAAAGACATTACTGATTTATTTTTAGATACCGGAGCTGGTAATGATTCCTTTAATATTATTTCACAAGGAAGTGTTGCTGATATCATTTCCAGCAAACCAGAAGCAAGAAGAACAATATTCGAAGATGCTGCAGGAGTATTAAAGTATAAGAAAAGAAAAGAAATAAGTCTCAAAAAATTAGAAAAAACGAAAGAAAACATTTCCAAAATTAAATTAGTAATTGATGAATTGGAAAAAAGTGTAAAACCATTAAAAAAACAAAGTGAAGTAGCTAAAAAATATTTAAGCTTAAAAGAAGAATTAAAAAATATAGAAATTGCACTAATAGCAAATGATGTCGCTGCTATTAATTTAGATTACAAAAAAATAAAAACAGAGGTAGAAACGTTAGAAAAAGATCTAGCCAAAATGACTTCTACTGGAGCAGAAGATACTTCTAAATTAGAAAAATTAAAATTAGAAAACCTAAAATTAGAAGAAGAGATTACCAAAAAAAATAATGAATTTTTAGATTTAACAGAAAATTTAGCCAGTTTAGAAGCTGAAAAATTAGTTACAATGGAGCGAAAGAAATATAATGCTGATCAAAATAACTTAGAACAAGCATTAATCAAACTAAAAGAAGAACAACTTTCTCTTCAAAAAGAGCTAACTACAGAAAGAACCAAACTAGATGACATCATTAATGATATCAAAGAAAAATCAATCGAAAAAGATAAGATAGATAATGATTTAATCGTTGAAAAAGTAAAAAAGAACAATTTAACCACCAAAATAAATGATCATGCCAAAGAAATATTAGTGTTAGAAAATAAAATTGAAATTTTAAAAGAAAATATTGCCAACAATTCAAAACTTCCGAATGCGGTAAGAAGTGTTTTAAATAATATGCGTTTAAGAGGAGTTCATAATACAATTGGCAATTTAATTGAAACAGAAAATATGTATGAGTTAGCAATATCAACATCTCTTGGAGCTTCTTCTAGCTTTTTAGTAGTAGATGATGAAGTATCTACTAAAGAGTGTATTGCGTTTTTAAAAGAGAATCATTTAGGAAGAGCCACTTTTTTTCCTTTAAATATTATTAGGCCAAGAGAAGTAGCAGCTTCTGATTTAGCCAAAATTAAAAATTTGCCAGGATTAATTGATATTGCCAGTAATTTAGTGAAATATGACAAAGAATACGATAATATTATTAAAAATCAATTAGGCAATGTGATTGTAGTAAATGACATTGATGCTTTAAATCAAGTTGGAAAAATGTTAGATTATCGATATAAAATTGTTTCTTTAGACGGTGAAGTGTTATATGTAGGAGGATCCATCACCGGTGGATCAGTGAAAAATGCAAATACTACTTTCAATGATAAATTAAAGTTAAATGAATTAGAAGAAAAATTAGAAATTACAAAAGTAGAATTAGAAAATTGGAATCAAGAATATCGTGTATTCAGCGAAAATTTTAATCAATTAGAACAAAAAGCCAGTGATTTATCAAAAAATTTAATTAATTTAAATGAAATATTAAATACTAGAACAAATAAAGTAAGAACAATAGAAGATAATTTAGCTAAAAAAGAATTAGAGATCAAAGGAAATGAAGAAATTGGTACCAATAAATTAGATCAAAAATTAGTAAGCATTTTAGAAGAAGCAAGTAGTGTATCTGGAAAAAAAGACATTGTAAGTGTGGAACTAAACAAATTAAAGAAGCAAAAATCGGATTTGTCTTTATTAATTAATGAAATCGAAGCAAAAAATCATAAAGCAAATTCTGAGTATAATCGTGTTCAAAATGCTTTAAAAGAAAAAGAAGTATTGCTTGGTAAATATGATGTAAAATTAGATAATTTATTAGTAAACTTATCAGAAAGTTATTCTATTACTTATGAATATGCTTGTAGTAATTATGAATTAGATATGGAAGAAGATCTTGCCAGATCAAAAGTGGAATCTTTAAAAAAAGAAATTAGTAGTCTTGGCGAAGTAAACACAGGAGCAATTAATGAATATGAGCGCATTAATGAACGATATGAGTTTTTACTAAAACAAAGCAAAGACTTAGAAGATTCTAGTTTTGAATTAAATAATATCATAACAGAAATGGACAAAATTATGACACAAAAATTCAAAACAACTTTTGAAGCAATTAGTAAAGAATTTAATCATGTTTTTCGTGCTTTATTTAAAGGAGGTAGGGGAAATCTTCGCCTTACCGATCCGAACGATTTATTAAATACAGGAATTGAAATTGAAGCAGAACCACCAGGAAAAAAACTAAATTCAATTGGTTTACTCTCAGGTGGAGAAAAAACATTAACAGCAATTGCTGTATTATTTGCTATTTTAAATGTAAAACCAAGCCCATTCTGCATTCTAGATGAGGTAGAAGCAGCACTTGATGAAGCAAATGTTGATACATTTGGCAAATACTTGCAAGAAAGAAAGGGAATGAGTCAATTTATTTTAATTACTCATAAAAAAAGAACAATGGAATATGCGGATGTATTATATGGAATTACGATGCAAGAATCTGGTGTAAGTAAACTAGTAAGTGTAAATTTAGAAGAAAATGCTTAAAATAATGCATTTTCTTTTTAAAAAACGGACAGATAATTCTGTCCATTTTTATATTTCTCGATATTTTTCAGCATCTTTAAAAGGATTTTTAGGATCAATTCGGTCAATAAATAAAATACCATTTAAATGATCAATTTCATGCTGAAAAGCAATGGCAATATCTTCTCTTACCCGAATACGAAATTGATTCCCTTCCATATCTTGTGCTTCTACTGTAATTCTTGCATATCTTGGAACAATTCCTTCGACATCTCGATTAACACTTAAGCATCCTTCACCTTCACCTACATAAATCTGCTCTTCACTATGACTAACAATTTTTGGATTGATAATAATATAATCTTTAAAGGTTCCATCTTCTAATTCTTCAACAATAACAAAAATTCTCTTAGGAATACCTATTTGAATATAGGCAAGTCCCATACCAGCTCTTAAATGATATTTCTCTTCATATTCCTCTATTTGACTCATTTTTAAATAAGTAATCATATCTTGAATATTTTGCTTATCTTCCATAGATAAAGGAAACACAACTTCTTTACTAGTGCTTCTAAGTCTTTTATCTACTTCGTCTAAAATAGTAATATTTGGTAACTTCATAACTCCACCCCTTAAGTGGCTTTATTTTACCATAAAATTAAAGTTTTGTAAAATAAAAAAGGAAGAAAGCTCTTCCTAGTTATTATTACCCCAGCTCCATCCAGCGCCAATGATAATAACAAGTAAAATAAATAGGACAATCCATATAGCAGCTCCGATACCGTAGCCACTAGTATATCCAGCATAGCCGGTATTACAACAAGGTTGGTATCCGCCATAGCCACCACCATAGTAGCCATTATTTCCATAATAATACATATTTATACCTCCTTTATGTATCTATTATAGTTTACTCATTTAGGCATCATTTTGACATTAAAAATCATGAATTTATAAAATTTCTTTAAAATAACGAACGAATATGTTAAACTATATATAGGGTGTTATTAGTGAAGAAACTATTTAGTAAAATGGACATTTGGTTATTAATACTAATGATCATATATAGTATTGTTGGACTTATCATGATTTTTTCCTCATCTAGTGTATCAACCGTTTTAAGATACAATGTTCCACAATATTACTTCTTTATAAGACAAGCAATTTTCTTAATTGTTGCTTTTATTATTGGCTTTTTAATTGTCATTCGTTTTCCAACCAGGAAATATAAATACATAGTTCCTTTTGCCATGATAGGCATTATTGTTGCTTTAGTTGGTTTATTAATCTATGGTGGACTAACAAACAATGCTCGTAGTTGGTTTGATTTAGGGCCTTTTGCTCTTCAACCAAGCGAGTTTGCCAAATCCATTATTATCGTTTTTCTAGCAGTTGCTTATAGCAAATTAGAAAATAAAAAAAATACGAATATTTATGCTTTCTTAATACCAGTTGCCATTTGTTTGTTAGTTGTTGTTTTAATCGCAATGCAACCTGACTTTGGTACAGCATTAATCCTCTGTGGAATTATATTTTTTATTTTCATAAGCATTCCTTATGTAAAACAAAATATCATTAAAGTACTTAAAATCGGCGCTGTATGTCTTGTAATCGCTGTTCTTGCTCTTTTATATAGTGATGCTGAAATTTTTAATTCAAGGCAACTTCAAAGATTCGAATTCCGTAATCCTTGTGAGAGATATCAAGAAGACACAGGTTATCAAGTTTGTAACGGCTTTATAGCAATTCATAATGGCGGATTATTTGGAGTAGGGCTTGGTAATAGTAGTCAAAAATATTTATATTTACCAGAAAGTCACACCGACTTTATTTTTCCAATCATTGTAGAAGAATTAGGATTACTAGTAGGAATTCTACTAATTATAGGTTATATGGTCATGTTATGGCGCATCTTAAAAATTGCACGAGAAGCAGAAAACTTACGGTTAAGCATTCTCGCTTATGGGGTTTTCTTGTATTTATTATTCCACATTTTAATTAATTTACTTGGAATACTAGCATTAATTCCATTAACAGGAGTACCGCTTCCACTTTTAAGCTATGGTGGATCATTCACAATAAACGTTGTTATCATGTTATTTGTGGTGCAAAGAGTAAACATTGAAAATAAAACCATTAAAGCTAAAAGAGAAATGGCTAGAATTACAAATTAAAACAATAGTGTTAAGCTATTGTTTTTTTCTAGGATAAGGCTTTCTTTCATCAGTAAGTTCTAAAAGATAATCAACGCTTGTATTATAAAATAGAGCAAGTTTAATAAGACTATCTTTATCAATACTAATCTCATCATTTTCATAACGAGAATAAGTTTGTTGACTAACGTTTAGAAGTTTTGCTAAATCAGATTGATATAAATCACGATCTTCACGCATATCTCTTAATCTTTCCATTTGATCACCTATTGGAATTTTACTATATTCGTAAAAAGAGTATTGACATATATCCGTAATACGCGTATACTAATATTATGATACACGTAATAAGCGTATCATATTCCTAAAATATAATAAATGAAGATAGACTTCACGAAAGGATGTAAAGAATGAAATTTGAGGTGCTAAAACAAAGTCATTTAAAAAGGAATATTTTAATTGGAATCGCAGTAATAGTAATACTAATAACAATAATTTTAACATTTACAAGAGCAAAATATCGTGTAACAGAATCAATACCACTTGTCAACGGAACAATTAATTATACCCCTTATGATTTAAACGTAATTGCCATGTATCAAGAAAATGAAAGTGGAGAATATGAAAGCATCAGCACGGTGCCAAGCAGAGGATATGCTTTAAATAAAGAGAGAACTTATTGTGAAGTAAATGGCGAAAAGGATGATGCCATTTCAATTGAATATAAAAATGGTATTGTAAATATCGGCGTAACTCAAAAAGGAACAAAATGTTATTTATATTTTGAAATATCAATAGAAGCATCAAATATTATTGAAGATATCTATCCAGACAGACAAGATATATTAGTCTATGATGACTATAATAATTTGCGGTATTTTGGAGCAAATCCAGATAATTATGTATATTTTAACTGTGATGATTACAATAATCCAAGTTCTAGTACGTGTGAATTATGGCGAATTATAGGAGTATTTAATGAAGATACCCATGAAGTGAGTGGTGAAAAATTAGTTAAAATAATACGAAATGATTCGATAGGAAGTTTTGCTTGGAACACTAATCGCACTAATAATTGGTCAATAGCAAGTTTACAAAAAAGTTTAAATGAAGATTACTTGGAAGGAAATACATTAGGAAACGGAAAAGGAATAACTGAAGAAACTAGAAAAATGATTGAAACAATAACATGGAAATTAGGCGGACGAGAAAGTGATGCAACAACAAGCGAGTATTATCAGACTGAAAGAGGAACCGGTGCCTATAACGGAAGGCCAACGGAATGGAGTGGGAAAATAGCCTTAATGTATCCAAGTGATTATGGTTACGCTACAAGTGGAGGAAGCACAACGAATAGAAAGACTTGCTTAGAGACAGATTTGGATGATTGGTCTTTGTCAGATATTAGTGACTGTAGAAATAACAATTGGCTTTTTGATGGTAATAGTCAATGGCTTCTTACTCCACGGTCAGCGGCAGGTTCTTATGCTTATACTTTAAGATCAACTGGCAATGTATATAACATCAATTTTACAGATATGACTTTTGTAATTTATCCTTCATTATATCTCACATACGCGGTATCAATTAGTGGAGGAACGGGTTCTGCATCCGACCCATTCACATTAAAACTATAACTAATATAACTCTTTCCTAATTGCCTTTACACACAAGATAACAATGATAAAAATATCGATAATCTCAGCAATTACTAAAGAATACATGCCAATATGACACAAAGAAAGAATCGACATGGATAATAATTTTACAATAACAGCGGCCAAAGTAATAAACATGGTCGTTTTTGCTTTTCCAATCGCTTGCAATACACTTTGTAGGGGGCCTTCTAAATAAAACAAAACAAAGAAAGGCGCTAATATTTCAATATATTCACTGCCTTTTGTTGTATTGTACAAAGTAGAAAGAAGAGGTTCTCTAAAAAAATAGATAAAGGTAGAAAAAATAACCCCAACAATAAAAGACAAAGTAATCGCTTGTTTTAGTCTTCTTTTTACCATAGTATAATTTTTATGATAATAATATTTTGATATTTCTGGAAGTAAACTTGATGATATTGCCGCAATAAAAAAAGAAGGCATCGATAAAAGAGAAATGGTATAAGCATTGTATGCACCATACTCATTTAAAATAAAATCCATAGAATAGCCAGCAAAAAGTAAAATGTTAGTAAGTAAAATAGGTTCAAAGAAAAAGCCAACATTACCAATTAATCTTCCAGAAACAGTTGGAATCGAAATACTAAGAATTTCTTTTGTTGTTTTCATATCAGGCTTTAAATCTTGTTTGGTAATCTTAAATTTTTTAGGTAAGAAAAATAAAAAAGTTAAAATAGAAGCAAGTTCCGAAGCAATACTAATTAAAATAAGTCCCATAACGGAATACACAATTCCTTTTTCTACTAAACCTGGAATAATAAGAAAAATAAGGAAAATACGGACAATTTGTTCTAGTATATTGGAAATGGTATGAGGAACCATTTTTTGTTTGCCATAAAAATATCCCTTTAAGATACTGGATAAAGAAACAAAAGGAAATGTTAGAGCCATAGACATTAATAATACACTACATCTCTCATCATTTAAAAGGGTAATGGCAATAAAATCTTTGGTAAAATAAATAATGAAAATTACAATAGCATTTAAAATCAATGTAATTGCTGTAGCACTAGATAAAATTTTAAGGCTTTTGGTCTTATGTTCGCTAATAAGTTTAGAAATAACGACTGGAAGTGATAAAGTAGCAATGGTAAGCAAGAGGGAATAAGTGGGCATAACCAAAGAATAAAGGTTAATCGCATCACTTCCTACCATTCTTGTATAAATAATCCGAATCCCAAAACCAAGTAATTTAGTAACAAGTCCTCCAATCATTAAAATAAAAGTAGCTTGCAAGAATTTATTTTTCATGACGTCCCCCTTTTAAAATTC
>OLSM01001855.1_pt1 | contig 14724 bp, 14 predicted proteins | sample 1672721 | NCBI WGS metagenome assembly OLSM01 (sample SAMEA3136717, study PRJEB25190) | human gut metagenome | reverse complement strand
TATTCCAGGCAAAATCAGCGCCGCTCTGATACCCCAGGGCCCGCAGGATGAAGGTAATCGCCTGGGATGCGGTGGCGGATGTCTTGCCCTGGAAGGAGGTGGCGCTCGTCCCTTGGGTGATCCCGTTCCGGTAGGCGTACCCCACATAGGGCGAGGCCCACGCGGTTACGTCGGAAAAGGGGTGGGCCGCCCCGTCCCCTTCGGTCACCTTCCCCTCCTGGCCTAGCAGACGCAGCAGCATCACCAGAGCCTCCTCCCGGGTGCAGGAGGCGGTTAGGTCAAAGTTGGGGGAGCCGTCGGACAAAGATCCTTTTCCCTGGAGCAGGCCCAGGGCGTACAGCTCCTCCGCAGCCGACTGCATGGAATAGGGATACCCGTACTCCCCGGTAACTTGGATCGTCAAAAGCGCCGACTGTCCCCCATACGATACGACGATATTTTGTTCCCCCGCCTTTGACGGGGCGTAGCCCGTACACATTTCGGCGGTGACGGGCAGATAGCTCTCCCCGTGCTGGCAGGAGAGAACGAGAACCGCCCCCATCTCCTTCACAGAGGTTCCCGCGGGGTAGCTGGTCTGTGCCGACCGAACCCCCCGCACTTGGGGGGAACAGGAACCCAGGAAAAACTGTTCCCAACTGGACGCGCCGTCATACCCCGCGCCCATATGGGTAAAGTCCTGATCCAGAATATTGGCCCGATGCCCTTCACTGTTCATCCATGCCTTCACCACTTCTTCCGGACTGCGCTGTCCCTTAGCGATATTTTCCCCCAGTTTGTTCCACTCTGTGAGGGAGACCTCATCCAACACGCTGAAGCATTCTGAGCCGTCGGGACGGGTATGGTCAGAGCGGTAATGATTGGTAAGTTCCTCCGCTCGAATTCGGGCCGCCTGATGGATCTGCGGGAACATGGAAAGGGGCCGCATCCCATTTTGGATCCGAGCGGCGTTGGTCTGAGCCAGCACGTCCCACTCCTCCTGGGAGACGGCCGGGGAAAAGGACTGGTCCCACCGGTCTTCTCCCTGGACCGCGCCGGCAGAGACGCTCAGCGTCAAGGTCAGCGCCATAACAAGGCTTAGCAATCGTTTCATAGGGTTTCCTCCATTCGGCCGGTTTCCCGATTCAGGTACAGGTTATCGGCCATTCTCAAATTCCTTCCTGTGGGACTGAAAGAAGTCAAAGTAGCGTCGAACAGCCTCCAATTGGGTCCAGGATTTCCGGACGACGGGGGCCCGGTCCATATCATAAATGACCGCCCCAGGCATGGCCAGAAGAAAGGGCGAGTGGGTGGATAGGATAAACTGACACCGATAAAATCGGGCGGAATCCTGGAGAAACTGGGCCAGTTCCTGCTGGTACTGGGCCGAAAGGCTGTTCTCCGGCTCGTCCAACAGGTAGAGACAGCCCTCCTGAATCTTCTCCGTAAAGTAGCGATAGGCGCTCTCCCCGTTTGACTGGCTCCGGAGATTCCCTCCCACTTCCCGACGCACATACCCCGAACCGCTGCCGTTTTTCCGTTTGGCATAGGCGGCCTTTTTGATGTACCCATAATCGTCCATAGTTTTCAGTTGGAATTTCTCCCGCCGCAGGGTTCTGTACTCCTCCAGCAGTTCCTCCCGATGAGTGTCAATTCCTTGGTTCAGGCTGCGCAGGTCTAAGAGGTAGTCGAACACATCGTCGCTGGTGAGCACGGCGCTTCCCGACGGGATTTCCCCACCGGTTCCCCGAAAGTGGCATAAGTTCACATAGTCACCGAAGAACGCAGACTGATTGTAGACGCTCCCCCGTTCCAGGCCCAGTTTCTCCCCGATGACATTGAGAAGGGTGGTCTTCCCCGATCCGTTTCCGCCATACAAAATGGTGATGGGTTCAAAAAACAACGTCTCCTGCTCCCAATCTCCCAGGATACGGAAGGGATAAAAATTGTTATAGCAGGTCCGGCCATGGGATAGGTCGGAAAGAACCTGCTCCTGCGACGGCCGATCAGGTATTGTAAATTGGGACAGATACACCATCCTTCTCCCCTCCTGGATATTACAGCAAGATTTGATCCTCGTAGTTTTTCGTACGGTCAAACGCCACGGCGTAAGCGCCCAGTACTTCCTGTTTTTCCACTCCACAGATGGCCTGCATCATGCGGAAGCCAGCGGGCATGGACTGAAAGTCGGGCGTTTGCCAGGTAAAATCACAATCGCAGTATTCTTTGTTTCCCTCAATGGACTCCACCGTTGTAAAGGACGTATCATTCACGTCGGCCTGTTCTCGGTTGGCCGGATTGGGCAGGTAACGCGGATAAAACGTCCCCTCATTGTCCGCCTCCTTGGGGCAGCCGCCCTCCACGCCCACCCGGTGGAAGGATATCTCCAAAAAGCGAAAGCCGTCCTGTTCCGCCGTAACCCGCAGGTCGGGCCCGGTTTTTACAGCCGCTATGTCAGCGTAAAGCTTGGAAATCCCATAGACGTCCCGTCCGGCCAAAACAGAATCCACATTGTCCTCCCAGGTGACCAGATTCAGCCAGCCTCGTTTGCCCCGGTATTCCACAGGGGTGTTGAGCTCAATGCGCTGGACGGATCGGCCAGCCAGCCAAGCTACGCCGCGCATCAGCTCCACATTCAGCCGCAGCACCGGCCGTAGCGACTGATATCCCTCCGGAAGCAGGGCCGCAAGCTGTTCCGGCTTTACCCGGTATGCGGTGACGTACTGCTCCACATGACATAATACGCCTGCCCAAGGCTTGCCGTCTGCGTTCTGAACTTCACACAGAGCGGGGCCGAAGGCAATGGGCATGGTATAGATGGCGGGTTTTTTCACAGAATATCCTTCCTTTCTCCGGCGGCCTCCCCAGAGGCCAAACGCAGGACCGAAGCCGCGCGTACTGCATTCATCAGCGCGCCGCCCCAGCGGTACAGGATCAGGGTATCACCTGGAGCGCACTCCAGGTCAAGCGCTTTTTCCTGAAAATTATTCGTACCAAAAACATTATTAAAGGAAATAGGGGCGGATCGTATCCGCCCCCAACCGTTCCTGCCGCCAAGTTCAGCAAACTATTACGTATTCCCAATCCGGTTTTAACGGCCCCTACACATGGCCAGGATGACGCCAACAGGTCCCTAGATCAGGAGTTCTCCCGACAGGCCCTTAGAAACGAGTGTCGGGGCGCGTGACAGGGCAGTTGCATGCGAAACTTCATTTGCGGATGACGCGGCTGCTCCAGGGGAACCCCCTCCAGATCCCGCATCATGGGGGCGCGGAAAGAGATCGGCTTTACCCGAGGCCCCACCAGCTCAATTTCATCCCCGGCGGCAAACTTATTGCGCAGCGAGACCACCGCCAAGCCGGTCTCGTCGCAGGATTCCACCACGGCCACCACCTGCCACTCCCGAATGTATCGGGCGTTGTCGGTGTACTGGCCTGGCTCACCGAAGAAAAAGCCGGTGGAATAGTGCCGGTGGCTTACTTTTTCCACCTCGGCCCGCCAGACGGGGTCCAAAGGCTCGCCGGCCAGGGCGGCGTCCACACTGTGACGGTAGGCGCCGGTGACAATGGCCGCGTAATAGGCGGATTTGGCCCGGCCCTCAATTTTCAGGGAGTCCACGCCAGCCGCCATCAGGTCGCCGATGTGGTCAATCATACACATGTCTCGGGAGTTTAACAGATAGGTCCCCCGCTCGTCCTCAAACACGGGAAAATACTCCCCCGGACGCTTCTCCTCCACCAGGGAATACCGATACCGGCAGGGCTGGGCGCAAGCGCCCCGGTTGGCGTCCCGGCCTGTCATGTAGTTGGAGAGAAGGCACCGCCCAGAGTAGGAGACGCACATGGCCCCATGGACGAAGGTCTCCAGTTCCAACGCCTGGGACGTCTTGGCCCGGATCTCCGCAATCTCCTCCAAGGAGAGCTCTCTGGCTAAAATCACCCGATCCGCGCCCAAGTCATGCCAGGCCCTGGCGGCCTGAAAATTTGTGACGCTGGCTTGGGTACTGATGTGGATTTTGAGGGAAGGGGCGTGCTTTTTCGCCAGCGCCAGCGCCCCTACGTCGGCCAAAATTACAGCGGTCACCCCCGCCGCCTCCAGCATCTCCAGCCACTGGGGCAGCCGGGCCGCCTCCTCATTGCGGGGCATGGTATTACAAGTGACATGCAAATCCACGTTGTGGGCACGGCAGAAATCCGCCGCCGCCATCAGCTCCTCGCCGGTAAAATTTCCGGCAAAGGAGCGCATGCCGAAATCGGTTCCCGCCAGGTAGACGGCGTCGGCCCCATAGGCCACCGCCATCTCCAGGCGTTCCCAGTCCCCGGCAGGGGCCAGCAGTTCTATGGCTTTTTTCCTCACTGTCCCGTCCCTTTGCTGTTTAAAAAGGCCAAGTGCTCTTCGTAGGTGGCGGAGAAGTGATGGGTATTCTCCGTCTCCAACGCATAGTACAAATAATTGGTCTTTTCCGGATTCATCGCCGCGTAAATGGAATCCAACCCCGGATTGGCAATGGGACCGGGGGGCAGTCCCTTAACCAGATACGTGTTGTATTCGCTCTCCAAGGTCTGATAATCATCCTGGGTTACCATGCGATTTTCTCCCCGCTGATCCAATACATACTGCAGGGTGGCGTCGATTCCCAGATTCCCGTTGGTGGCGTTGGAGTTTAAGCGGTTATAAATGACAGACGAGATGGTGGCCCGTTCGGTCGGGCCGCTCTCCCTTTCAATCATAGAGGCGATGGTCATCATCTGCCGCACCGTATAGCCCATATCCTGAATCTGGGTGCGCATCTGATCGGTGACTTTGGCGTCAAAGTTCACCAGCATCCGGTTAATGACATACAGTGGATTCTCTCCCAAATAGAAGTCATAGGTATCCGGGAAGAGAAATCCCTCCAAACGGGTGGGTTCCCCCAAGGGAATATCCTGAAGGAAGGAGAAGGCATAGGGATGGTTTGCAGCCATGTCGTTCAATTTCTCAACCGTCGACACCCCATTTTCCTCCAGTACTTCAAATATCTGTTTTACAGTCTTGCCCTCTGGGATTACGACCGTCACCTGCATTCGCTTATTGGAGCCGCTGCTCATCCCATTGATTAGGGCCCGGTAGTCCATATCCGTATTCAGCGTATATGTTCCGGGCGCAATCTTATCTTTGGCTCCCATGAAAAATGCAAAGACCCGGAACACCGTTTTATACTCAATCAGGCCCTCTCTTTTTAAATCATTTACAATGGTGGACATCTTCGCATCCTCAGAAACGGTAATGACGCCCCCGCCATCAAGAGGCTCCTTATTCAGCGCCAGCACATCATTGGCGGCGGTCCAACAAAGCGCCGCCAAAATGGCGGACACGCCGAATACAAAAAGCAGATACACCCATGGATTGGGAAAGAGGGATCGATTCCGCCGCCGGGGGGTCCGCGGAGGATTTCCCTGCTCCCCAGGGTTGCGCTGCAGCTCCTCTCGGGTGCGAGGCCGCTGCTGGCCTCTCGCTACAGGATGCGGTTCCGGTCGGGGACGGCGTTCCCGGTCTCTGTTTTGATCTTGATCCATAACTAAACTAACCTCCCAGCGCCTTTCGGCGCCATGTTTGTCTCATCCCGGGTACGAAATTGCCAGTTTCGCACACCCGATTCTCAGGTTTCATCCTCCGGGTTGGGAATGCCCCCCTCGGTAAGCACAATGTTCACCGGTCTGTCGTGGGCCTCCCGGGGCAGCATGCTCTGGAGAAAATCCTCCCGGCAGAGAGATACGGTTATCCCCTGATAGCCGTCCAAGTAACGGTCATAGTATCCGCCCCCCTGCCCTAAGCGGTATCCCTCCCAATCACAGCACAAAGCGGGGACCAGGATCAGGTCGATCTCCTCCCGGGGTACCAGCGGCGCGTCCTCCCCGGGCTCAGGAATCTGCATGGTTCTGGGGGATAACTTTTCCAGAGAGTCAACCAGTCTCGCCTCCATCACGCCGTCTTCCAGGCATCGTGGCAGGCATACCCGTTTTCCCGCCTGCATCAGGCGTTGGAGGAGTCCGGCCGTATGGGGTTCTCGTCCCACGCCATAGAATAGGAGAACGGTATTGGCTCTTTGCACTTGGGGTAACTGCTCAAACTGGGCGATCAGAGCCTCGTCGGAGAGCCTTTTCTCCTGCGTGGACATGTCGTCCATGAGAGCGCGCATCTCACGGCGCAGCAGGCCTTTGATGGCGCCGCTTTTGGTCACTTCCATTTGTCATTCACTCCAAACAGGTCCGGGATACGGCCCAGACCGCTGTATTGTATCGTATGCTTTACCGGGGCGCCGCCACCGATCGCGCTTCCTCAGGCAGAGGCGGCCAGCCGCCGGCGATTCCATAGCGGACCGCACACGAATGCCGTCTCTTCCTTGATGAGGAACGTTCTCTACTAGGAAAATCGACGGTTGCGCCGGGCTTTTGTTCCCTAGTCCTTGCCGGACCGTTTGCCCCGGGACGCGGCCGCCGCCACCAAAAAGCCAGGCAGCTTGGCCATGCGGCCCAGGCGGCTTGGCTGATGCAGGAGCCGGTAACACCACTCCAGGCCCAATTTCTGCCAGGCCTCCGGGGCCCGGCGGGTATTACCGGAAAACACATCCAGCACGCCGCCCAGCCCGGCCATCAGAGACACGCCGGTAGCGGGCCCGTATTTGGCCATCCACTTCTCCTGCTTCGGCGCGCCCAGGCAGACAAAGCAAGCGTTGGCCCCAGAAGCTCGAATCTCCTCCACCATCGCCTGATTATCCTGAAAATAGCCGTCGTGAGCGCCCACAATCTTCAGTCCGGGGTACGTTTTACGCAGCCGCTCCGCCGCGGTTTCAGCCACCCCGGGCTTGGCGCCCAGCAGAAATAATCCCTCGCCAGACTGGGCCAGGCGGCCCATCAGTCCGGTGGCGAAGTCAATGCCCGGCACCCGTTCTTTCAGCGGGGTTCCCAGAAGCTTGGCGGCATACACCACGCCGATCCCGTCGGGGAGCACCAGATCGGCCTCGTTCAAAATTGCCTGATACTCTTCCGTCTGCCGGGCCATGTTTACAATTTCGGGGTTGGGGGTTACCACATAATGAAAGCCCTCGCTCCCCACCAGTTCCGCGCCTTTTTCCACCGCCTCTTCCAGGGTGACGTTATGAAAACGGACGCCTAAAATGTCTTCTCTCAAAGCGGTTCCATCCTTATACCAGCCAAGAGGGGGGTCTCCCTCCCGGCAACTGAACTTGCTATATTCCGTTTGATTGTAGCACAACGCAGAAAAATTGTCCATGCCTACCAGCATTCCTTCACGATGCGGATCTGGGGGGAGTCTCTGTGCGTCTATAAAATAGGCAGAGACGCGTAGGCGTCATATGACTATTTCATACATTTTCTTACGATGCGGTCATAGTAAGGCCGATCTTCCACCGCCTGCTTCACAACTTCCAATTTTCCGTCGCGAATCATTTCGTCAATCCGATAGGCGATCCATGCGTCTCCAATGCCAAGCTGATACTTACCCATGACAGCAGCAATCACCATAGCCTCCCGAAACTCCTCCCTCTGCGCCGCAATCTCTTGCATCATGAAGTGATCGTATAGGGTTTCCGGCACGCTGACAAGCCGTCCGTTGAGCACCGCCCGAAGCGGCGCGTTCTCCTGCTGCAGCGCTCTCCAATGGGCTGCGCAGCTCTTACGAAACACCGCCGACGCCGGCTTTTGAAGCGCAAGATACCGGTGGAATTCTCCGGGACTCACTTCGCCCCAACCACTGTGCCGGACGACCGTATCCTGATCGCGATCCTCCCACTCCGGCAATTTCACCAAAAAAACGGGACCGCAAGGGGTGTCCCACCCATCCATCTGCGCCATCAGCCAAAACAGGCCGCAGACATCCTCAGGCTGATCGCTGTACCAGATGCGAAGGGGTTCTCCCGAAGATGCGCGTGCGCGCACATCGCGCAGGGCTTCCATCGCCTGTTGCAGCAGGTTCTGCGCGTCCTTTCGCCACGTATCGCCGGGCCAAGTGCGGCACAGCTGTTCCAGCACCGTTTGCCGCTGCTGCCCGGGAATATCCTCCGTAATCTCCCCCATGCTAAGCGCAAGCTTGATTCCGTAGACATCCCCAGGACTGCCCCCTAACGGGACCGCCCTTTCCCAAGCCAAACGTTCTTTTTCGTCAGCCTGCTTTTGCGCGGCTCTCAGTTCTCTTCTGGAGGGTTTCCTGCCACCATTGTCCTGCACAAACAGAACAACGCCTCCCTTGGGACAATTCCCCTCGCCATCGTGCTGCGCCTGTCTCAGGCCACCGCATGCGCTCTCTTCAAAAACGACTTCTATCATCATTACCATCCTTTACTGGTACAGGTTCCGCGAAAGCCCAGTGGGCTCATGTTGCAGGCATCCATTTTCCCCAAGCAGATGCCGATTCGGCCCAACGGTCCCATTGGCAAAAGGCCCTTTCAGGCGGCATCGCCTAAAAGGGCCTTTGATTCTGATTACTCTAACCGGCAACGCACCGTGCAGGTCAGGGTCTCGCCGTCCACCTGCGCGGTCACAACGGTTACGCCCTCAGCTTGGGCGGTCACCACACCGCCGGGGGTTATGGTAACCACACTCTCATCGGCGGAGGACCACGTCGCATCTTTGGTCGTCCCCACCACCTTCATGGTGAATGTCTCTCCCTTGGAAAACAGGGTGAAATCACTCCGGTTCAGGGACAAACGGGTACTGGTGGAGATGGCGCTCCAATTACAGCGCACCAGGCAGATGGCCGCAGCGCCGTTGGGCAGGGTTGCGGTGATATTGGAAGTTCCGTTACTCATGGCGGTGACGACTCCTTTGTCGTTAACCGAAGCCACCGTGGGATTGCTGGAGGTCCAGGTCAGCACCGCCTCAGGATCAATGGGCGTGAGTTCCGCCACCAATTCGTGGGTCTGTCCGGCCGCCTCCAGGGTAACATCGTTTTCAGTCAGCGTGACCACCGCAGCGGTATCTCCGCCAGCGGCGGGATCCACGGCGTTTGTACCTGCCTGACCGGCCTCTTGGCCGTCTCCTTGGGCAGGCGTCTGCTGTTCGGTCTGCTGACGGCCTTCTTTCTGGCCTTGCAGCTGCTGTACAAAGGGAATGGCCTTGGTGGTCACAATATATACGGCCGCCGCAATAATCAAAAGGGACAACACACGCAGGATGATCCGGATCACTTGCCGCACGCGGCCGCCCCGTGGCTGCTCTTCCTGTTCATACCTAACGGGATCGGGCCGCCGCGGCGGCCCGGGTCTTGCTTTTTGCTTCGGTTTGGGCGGCGCCTCCGGCTCCGCTTCCCTGTCATATCGGTCAGGCTCGTCCCAGCCGCCGGGGGCTGTCCGCTTTCCGCCATGCTGAACGCGCTTGCCTCCCTTGGCCTTACTATTTTTCGTCTGCAGGGGAACGCCGCCGCAGTACGGACACTCTCCATAGCTGGCAGGGTATTGAGCCCCGCAAATGGGACATTGGGCGGCCCGAATCTTCACCGTGTCCTGTTTTATTTCCATCTCGGATTCCTCCTTACCCCTGGGGGCGGCGCCTAGCAATCCATCGTATCTAAAAAGGCGAAAGGACCCCCTCCGCCGCAGTCATCTTACCACACCCCCAGAACCTACGTCAATGGGGGACTTTCGCGAACGGCTGGATGAAACGAGAAAATACCGCGGTTTTACCACCGTCGCAGGAGCGGAAAATGGGGGCTCTTTCACAGGTGTAGGTCCAGGGAAATGGGCATACGAGAGGCAGCATCCACCACTGCTGACACAGGGGGAGAGGCGCGTCGGGCGACCGAAACGGCAGTCTCTCTCCTTGACCTTCTGAAGCTTTTGTTTTATAATATTGTGTATCTATTCATGTGGCGCAGCTTTTTTCCTGCGCCGCCGCTGCAAAAGGAGATGCTCGCCCCATGAACCAGCCCCTTTCCCCCGCCGCCTTCCACCGGCAGTATGATGAGACTCTCTCCGCCTTCTGCCGTCAGGCCCCGGACAGTTTCTCCCGGCTCTTGGTGCGGGAGGAAGCCGACCCCTTTCTGCGCCAGTGCGCCCTCGGCGTATGGCAGGCGGGGGGACAGACCATAACCCCCACCCATGTGGAATACTACAACGCCATTTATCAGCGGGGCAACACCCCCGCCTCCACCCTGTTTTGGGAACTCACCGGCCAAACCGCCAACTATCCGGGTTTTTCGGCGCCTGATTGGTACCGCCGTCTCTGCCGGCATGACAGAGAGATTGGGGCCAATACGGCCCAGCGGTTTTTAGAGACCTTCTCCCTGCTGCTGCTCCTCTTCGCCTCAATCGACGGCCAGGTGGACCCCCAAGAGGCGACCTTCGTCCAGGCCTGCAATACCGCTATGGCAGATGTTTGGGGTGATGGTCCCCCGGCGGTCCCGCTGCCGGATCTCACCCCCTTCCTGCCTGCCGGACAGACCAACGCCGATCAAACCGCCAAAACTCAGACGGATTCCGCTTCCGTCGATGCGTCCTCCCCGGAAGAACCAGCCCCCACGCTGGAGGAGCTGCTGGTCCAATTGGACGAGCTCTGTGGGCTGAAAACCGTCAAAGCCGATGTGCACAGCCTGATTAATCTGGTCAAGGTACGCAAACTCCGGGAGGCAGCGGCGCTTCCCGTCCCCCCCATGTCCCTGCACATGGTCTTCATGGGCAATCCCGGCACAGGCAAAACCACCGTGGCGCGGCTCCTGGCCCAAATTTACAAGGCCATGGGCGTACTGCCCCAGGGACAGCTGGTGGAGGTGGACCGCTCAGGATTGGTGGCGGGCTTTGTTGGTCAAACGGCCCTCAAAACCGCGGAAGCCCTGGAGAAGGCCATCGGCGGCGTTTTGTTCATTGACGAGGCCTATGCGCTGACCCCCGGTGATTCCCCCAACGACTTTGGCCGGGAGGCCATTGAGGTGCTGCTAAAGGGGATGGAGGATCACCGGAAGGATCTGATTGTCATTGTGGCGGGTTATACCCACCTCATGGGACAGTTCATCGCCAGCAACCCCGGCCTGGAGAGCCGGTTTAACAAATACCTTACCTTTGACGATTACACTGGGGAGGAACTTCTGGCTATTTTTCACTCGTTATGTCAAAAGAATGGCTATACCCTGCCCCCCGAAACCCAATCCGCCGCCGAAACCCTATTTGATCGTCTGTTTCAGCAGCGAGACGAGAACTTCGGCAACGCCCGGGAGGTGAGAAACACCTTTGAAAAGGCGGTTTCCCGGCAGGCCGACCGGGTCGCCGCCATGGAAGCCCCCACACGAGATGACCTGATGTCCCTTTTACCTCAGGACCTGCAGGACCCGGAGAAATCGTGCTAATCGCCGCTTTCTCCCCCGGAAAGGAGTGCGGCTATGAAACGCCTGATCCCCATGATCCTCACCGTTCTGCTGCTGTTTGCGGGCTGTACCCCTGCCCAGGCGCCGGACTCCGCCGACGCAACTCAGTATCCCGGACTCACAGAACAGCAGAAAACCTATCTGAAATGCATGGAGCTGGGCCGATATCTCGACGATTCCAACGTGCTGCCCTTGGTCTCCTTCCCCGCGGATGCCATTTACGAAAACGCCGATTACCGGCTCACCCTCTGCGCCGTCTACGCCGACTACGCGGACAAGCGGTTGCTGGTCAAGGTGGAACCGGTCAGCCAGGCGGCAAGAGATACCTTTGGCTTGTACACGGCGCAAGAATTGTATAAAGACGATGAACAGGGCTGGGAAGAGATCTACCATGTCCTTGCAGGACGAACCCCCTCCCTCCAATATCCCAACAAAACCGACGGCATGGGCTGGAACCACTCCAGATCAGAAGTTACTCCCGAGGATGAAACTGACGCCCGGTACTTTTACTTTACCGATTCCACCACCGAGACTGAGGGGTTTCTCTATTTTACAACTGAATACGTTAACTTGAAAACCGGGGAGTATCTGGCTGAGCTGAAGGACATCTCACTTAAAGTGGATCTCACGCCAGCCGTCCAACATCCTTTGGTGTTTGATCTGAATCTGCCGCTTGGCGATGAGGGCTTGGTTCTGGAGGTTCTCACCCTGGGCGCTCTTTCCACTCAGGTTACTTACCGCTTTCCGCCCGCTATTGTAGAAACAGTCCGTGATACACTGGAAGCCCGCTTAAAAGACTTGCCCATCTCTTGGGTCGATCAAAATGGTAACGAAACCGAGGTTTTAAGGTTTCAATATGGTATTGGCAATAGTAGGCATGAATCTCCCGATGATGGCGAAGAAGGCGAGGGACACGGCGTCGACTGGCCCCACGACAGCACCTCTTTGCCCATAGACCAGGTGGCCTCCCTGACCATCGACGGGGTGACCTACACGCCGCGCGCCTAACCTCCCACACGAAAAAAACTCCCTGGAGCGGATCGCTCCAGGGAGTTTTACAGTTGGTCTGGGAAACGCTTGTCCGAAACAGTCCCCCAGCTTTCACGTCTGCTCCCCTATTGCTCTTTGGGGGCAAATTGCGTATACTATGAGTGATAACATCCCGTTTTGAACAAAAAACCCGTTCATCCATTCACCAGGCCGGCGGCCTGGCTATCCATGCATTTCTCATGTCCAACAAGGAGGAACCAGAATGAAAACCAGAATCACAGAACTGTTTGGCATTGAATACCCCATTATCCAGGGGGCCATGCAGTGGCTGTCAAAGCCCCCCTTGGCTGCGGCCGTCTCCAACGCCGGGGGGCTGGGTACCATCAACATGACCACCTACCCCACCCCGGAGGAATTTCAGGCCGCGATCCGGGAGATGAAGGATTTGACGGACAAGCCCTTTTCCGTCAACCTCTCCCTGCTCCCGGATACCAAACCTGACGGACCCATCAAAGAATTTCTCCAAGTCGTGGTGGAGGAAAAGGTCCGGATCGTGGAAACCGCCGGGAGCAATCCCGCCCCGCTGATGCCCGTGCTGAAGGAATCCGGCTGCGTGGTGATGCATAAGATTCCTGACTCACGATTCGCCCGTTCCGCGGAATCCGCGGGCTGTGACGCGGTGTGCATCGTGGGGTATGAGGGCGGCGGGCACCCCGGCATGGCGGGGGGGGGGTCCATGGTTCAGTGGCCCCTCACCACGGAGCGGTGTACTCTGCCCGTGGTCGGCGCCGGCGGCGTCTGTGACGGCCGCACCCTGTACGCAGCCCTCGCCATGGGACTGGACGGCGTTATGGTAGGCACCCGCTTTCTCATGGCCAAGGAATGTGAAATCGGTCCCCATCTGCGTCAGTTTGTCATCGAGTCTAAAGAGACTGACACCGTTCTCACCCAGCAGTCCATTCGCAACGCGCTCCGGTCCATTAAGACCAAGGCCGCCCTGGATATCATTGAGTTTGAAAAAAACCACCCCTCCTTCGATCAACTCTACCCCCTCATCAAGGGCACCGTTACCAAGCGGGCCTACGAGACCGATGATCCCGATAAAGCCCAAATTGCCATGGGACAGGTATTGGGGCGCATTCACGACGTGAAGCCCGCCGCCCAAATTATTCAGGATATGGTGGAGGAATGCCGCCAAATGCACCGAAAGGTCTCCCTGGCTTTGTAATAAAATCCGTTCGCGTACGCTTAAAATAAGGACCAGACGCCGCCTAGCCGAAGGCGGGTCTGGTCCTTGTTTTAAGCCGGCGCTGACACTGCGTCAAGACTATTCCTCTTTTGCTGCTCTGTCGGCGTTTTTTGCCTGGTATGCCTCTCCCCAGTGTCCCATAGCGTCCAAAATGGGTTTGAGACTATACCCCAACTCGGTTAAGGTATATTCCACACGGGGGGGCACCTCAGCATAAACGGTTCTGGTCAGCAGACCGTTTGCCTCCATTTCACGAAGTTGGGCCGTGAGTACCTTTTGGGTCACATGGCCAATGGATTTTTTCAGTTCCCCGAACCGTTTGGTTCCCGGCATCAGGTCCCGCAAGATCAAAACTTTCCACTTGTCGCTGATGAGTGTCAGGGTTGTCTCTACCGGACAAGCCGGTAACTGTTTCATCGTCGCGGCGGCGTCCATGTTTCCCCCTCCTCCAATCGCTCTGGTTTCTCTTTGCATCCGATTCGCTTGCCATACCATCGCGCTGTACCATTTCAGTATAGCTGAAACAGCTATTCTAAGCAAGACGGTACACCGACGTTTTTCCATGGTTTCCTACCGGTAACTATACCACAAGATTGTGCGTACTTGTACCATATTGGAATTGGTCCTACAATGGATCTCACAGGGGAAGCGTTTCTGGCATCCCCGCTGCCAGTACGATCAGACGGAGGTAAGCGTTATGAAGGAAGTCATCAAATTTTTACAGGAAAATCCCGTACAATACTTGGCTACGGTTGGCCGAGACGGGAAGGCCAAGTGCCGCCCCTTTATGTTCGCCGGGATGCTGGATGGGAAGCTTTGGTTCTGCACCAACAGCACCAAGGCGGTCTATCAGGACATGCAGAAAAACCCTTACATTGAAGTTACCGTATCCAGTCCCGCCTATGCCTGGATTCGCCTCAGCGGCAAGGCCGTCTTTGAAAACAACATGGCCGCCAAGGAGATGTGCATGCAAAATCCCATCGTGAAAGGACAGTATGGCCAGGCCGCCAATCCCATTTTTGAAGTCTTCCATCTGGAGGGCGCCCACGCCGTTATCGCCGATTTTTCCGGCGCTCCCCCCCAGGAGTACGACCTGTAAACCAAAGGTTGCAGCAACGCAGCCCAACACAAAAGGCCGGCCACGGGACCTGTTTGAA
>OLSM01001848.1_pt1 | contig 14768 bp, 10 predicted proteins | sample 1672721 | NCBI WGS metagenome assembly OLSM01 (sample SAMEA3136717, study PRJEB25190) | human gut metagenome | reverse complement strand
GCTGGCCTCCAGCTTCTTGGCGGCGCAGGGGCCGATGAACACGACGCGGCAGCCGGGACGCCGCCGCTTCTGCAGCCGCGCCGTCAGCACCATAGGCGTCATGGTCATGGAGATATACGGCGCGAAGCCGGGAAACTCCTTCTTGGCCATTACCGACCACGCCGGGCAGCAGGAGGTGGCCATGAACGGCTGCTTCTCCGGCACCATCCGCAGGAATTCCTCCGCCTCCTCCACCGCGCACAGGTCGGCGCCCACGGCTACCTCCTCCAGCGCGGCGAAGCCCAGCTGCTTCATGGCGGCCTTGATCTGTCCCGGCGTCACGTTGTCGCCGAACTGACCCCAGAAGGCCGGCGCGATCACCGCCACCACCTCGTCGCCTTGACGGATGGCGTGGATCAGCTGGAACAGCTGTCCCTTGTCCACGATGGCGCCGAAGGGGCAGTTCACCAGGCACATGCCGCAGCTGACGCACTTGTCGTAGTCGATGCAGGCGTGGCCGTATTCATCCTGCCCGATGGCGTTCATGCCGCAGGCCTCCTGACAGGGGCGGGTGAACTTGATGATGGCCTGATAGGAGCAGGCGTCCTTGCACTTGCCGCACTTGATGCACTTGCTCTGGTCGATACAGGCGTGGCCGCTGCGGTCGATGTCGACAGCGTCCTTGGGACAGGCGTTCTGGCAGTGCCGCGACAAGCAGCCCTGGCAGGCGTTCGTCACCTCGTAATGGGTGGGCTTACAGCCGTTGCAGGCGTATTTGATGATGTTCACCAGCGGGGGATCGTAGTACTTCTCCGCCACGGCGCTCTCCTCGATGCCGTCGCTGAGCAGGCTGTGCTCCGCCACCGGACGCAGGGGCAGTCCCATGGCCAGCCGGATACGCTCGCCCACGATGGCGCGCTCCAGAAAAATAGACGACCGCTGGTTGCCCACCTCGCCGGGCACGATCTCGTAGGGCAGCTTCTCCATCCGCCGGTAATCGCCGCCTTCATAAGCCAATCGCGCTACCTCGGCAAACACGCGTTTACGCAGATCGGCGATATAGCACTTGAAGTTTCTCATGAGTAGATATTTCCTCCCACATTAGTCGCTCCTTGTCAACTATTATAACAATCTTGGGTGGGAATACAATGTCAGATTGCGAGAATTTTTATCACTGCGCAGATAATTTCTCATGCAACTTAGACAACCGCCCTACATCCGCTCCCGCAGCGCCTCCTCCAGCTTGCCCAGTGCCTTCTTCTCAAGGCGGGACACATAGCTGCGGCTGATGCCGTAGTGCGCCGCCACCTGCCGCTGGGTCTGGGGCAGCCGCCCGTCCAGCCCGTACCGCCGCCGCAGGATGTCCGCCTCCCGCTTTGTCAGCTTTTCCGCGATCAGCCGGCGCAGCAGCGCCCGATTCTCTTTGTCCTGCAGCTCCTCCAGCATGGTGTCCTCCTCGCCCACCACGTCGCTGAGATACAGGGCATCCCCCTCGGTGCCCGTCTCCAGCGCGTCGCTGAGCGACACCTCCCCCTGCACCTTCCGCTGCGCCCGAAAATGCATGAGGATTTCATTTTCAATACACCTGCTGGCGTAGGTCGCCAGCTTGATGCCCCGGTCGGGGCGGAAGGTGTTCACCGCCTTGATGAGCCCTATGGTGCCGATGGAGATCAGATCCTCCTGATCGGCCGACTGGGTGTAGTATTTCTTGATAATATGCGCCACGAGGCGCAGGTTGTGCTCCACCAGCAGATTGCGGGCCTCCAGATCGCCGGCGGCGCACCGCTCCAGGCACTCCCGCTCCTTTTCCGGGGGCAGGGGCTTGGGGAACGAGCCGGCGGAGCCGGACAGGTGCAGGGACAGAAACAGGCTGTTGCACAGCAGCAGCAGAGCCGCAGACAGCATATACATCGCTCCTTTCACCTCACCCTATGCCCGCCGGGACTGTCCCTATACGCAAAAAGCAGGAGCCGCTGCCGCGGCTCCTGCTATTCCTCCGTATGGGGTTCTCCCTCCTCGCCGTCGCCGAAGGCGATGGCGCTCCTTCCGTACTTGCGGCGGATGGCGTCCATGGCGCCCTCCAGCTGCTCCTGCCGCCGATCCTGCCTGCGCTTCGCGCCGCCCAGCAGATCCATCTGCTCGAAGGAGTCTCCCTCCTCCGTCACATACAGCGCCGTCACTGTCAGCGCCCGCACCGGCGTGGGCGGCTTCCATATCTGGACGGTCAGCTCCAGCGCCGTGCGGTAGATGTCCCGCATCAGGTGGGTGGGCGCGGTCAGCCGCGTCTGGCGGCTGGCCGTCCGGAACTCCGCGTCCTTCACCGCCACGCTGACGCCGCCGGCGTACAGCCCCTGGGGCACGATGAATACGTTGATGGCCACGCTCATCAGCAGCGAACCCAGCAGTCCGGGGCCGCGCGTGAAGGCGATGGCATCGATCTCCCCGACGGTGAGCCCGGCCTCTCGGAGTGCCGTGTCGACCACCGGTATGATGTTCTGCTGGTGCGCCCGCGAAGCCAGTTCGGGGATCACGCCGCCGTATTTAATGTGCACGGCCTGGGAGGCGATCACGTTCGACAGCAGCAGGTTGTTGCGGATCACGGCAGCCGACGTATCGTCGCACGAGGATTCGATGCCGAGAATTGTAATATCCATCCGGTTTTTCGTTTTTTTTAACTATTTTAGTTAAATTTGCAGGTTATAACGACCTATCAATGCGCAAAGGTATAAAAATATTGGGAAAGGTGTTCTCGGTAGCGGTTTTGTTGCTGATAATTCTGCCCATGGTGCTTTCGTTGCTGCTCGATATTCCCGCCGTGCAGAACTACGTGGTACAGAAAGCCGTGCGCATGGTATCCAGGAAGCTCGAAACCACCGTGAGCATCGACCGCGTGGACATCGGGCTTTTCAGCAAGGTCAAGGTCAAGGGTTTCTACGTCGAGGATTACCAGCGCGACACGCTGCTCTACGTCGGCAGCCTCGACGCCTACATCACGGGGCTGGGCATTTTCGGCGGCGGGGTGGTGTTCAGCCGCGGCGAGATCAGCGGGGCGAAGCTCTACCTGCGCGAGACCCCCGAGGGGGAGATGAACATCAAGCAGATCGTCAACCGCATCAGCGACCCCGACAAGCCCCGGAAGGGCAATTTCCGCCTGTCGCTGCGCAAGGCTTCCATCGAAGGCATGGATCTCTGCCTGGAGCGGCTCACGCGGCGCGACCCCGAATTCGGCATCGACTTCAGCCACATGCACCTCTACGGCATCTCGGCGCGTGTCGGCGACTTCACCATCGACGGGCAGTCGATCTACACCACCATCGAGGCCATGTCGGCCCGTGAGCGCAGCGGCTTCGTGCTCGACCGGTTCTCGGGACGTTTCTACCTCACGAACGGTGCGCTGGGCTTCGAGGATACCTCCGTCGTCACGCCCCGTTCGAACGTCGACATCCCCTACATTTCGCTCGTCGGCGATTCGTGGGCCGGCTACAAGGATTTCCTGGGCGAGGTGCGCATCGACGGCAAGCTGCGCAACAGCACCGTCTCCACGGACGACATCGCCTATTTCGCCCCGCGGCTCCGCGGGTGGCATACCGTTTTCAGCAATATCGACATCGAGGTCGCGGGCGTCGTCTCCGACTTCACGGGCAAGGTCAGGAGCCTACAGGTGGGCCAGGGGACGTGGTTCACGGCCGACGCCGCGATCAAGGGGCTGCCCGACATCCGCGCGACGCATTTCGACCTGACGATCCCGCGCCTGACCTCCACGGCCGAATCCATCGACGCCCTGGCTGCCGGCATCGGCGGCCGTGCGCTCTCCGACAAGCTGGTCGCGATCCTCGGGAATTCGGGCGACATCGACGTCAACGCCCGTTTCCGCGGGCTGCTCTCGTCGTTCGACATGCGGGTGGGTGCCAAGACCGACGTGGGCGGCATCGACTGTAACCTGCAGATGAGCCCCTTGCGCGACGGGCGCAGCAGCGTCAAGGGCGATGTGGCCGCGCGCAACCTCAGGCTGGGCGAACTGCTCGGCCGCCGCGACCTGCTGGGCAACGCCACGCTTACGGCCTTCGTCGATGGCGTCGTCGGGCGTGGTTTCACCGACGCCAATGTCGTGGGCAACGTCACGCAGCTGGGCTTCAACGGCTATGTCTACGATTCGCTGCGCCTCGACGGGCGGCTGCGCAACCGCGAGTTCGACGGCCGTATCACGGCACGCGACCCCAACCTCGATTTCGATTTCCTCGGCATGGTCGACTTCAACGACTCGGTGCCCCGTTACGACTTTACGATGGATCTGCGCCGTGCCGACCTGGCCCGGCTGCATGTCAACCGCCGCGACTCGGTCTCGGAACTTTCGGCGCATATCGTCGCCAAGGCCGGCGGCCGCTCGCTCGACGACCTGAACGGCCGCATCCGGGTTACCGACGTCCTCTACCGCTATAACGACAAGCAGCTCACGTCGAAGAGCATGACCGTCACGGGCGAGAACTCGGCCCGGAGCAAGTTGGTCGAACTGCGCTCGGACTTCGCCGACGCCACGTTCCGCAGCAAGACCAGCTACCGCGAGGTCTTCCGCTACCTGCGTGCGAGTGCCTGGAAATACCTGCCCCTGTTGCGGCACGGCGACGAGGAGTCGGTGCCCCGCGCATCGGGGGTGGCCGTCGCCAACGACTATTCGCTCCTCTCGGTCGACGTCCGCCATATCGACCCGATCGCAGATGCCATCTCACCCGGCCTGCAGGTCGCCGATGGCTCGTCGCTGCAATTGCTTTTCAACCCCGCGAGCGACCAGCTTTCGCTCAAGGCGACTTCGGAATATATCGAACGCAAACGTATGCTGGCCACGCGGCTCAACGTCAACGCTTCGAACCGGGGCGATTCGCTCACGGTCTATGCTTCGGCCGAAGACCTCTATGCGGGTATGCTCCACCTGCCGGGGCTTTCGCTCACGGGCGGTGCCAAGCAGGGGCGCGTGCAGCTTTCGGCAGGGTTCAACGATACGCTGCGCAAGGTATCCGGACTGGTGGGCGTCCGGGCTGACGTAGTCGACGAGCACGGGCCCAACGGCCGCATCGTCGACCTGCGCATCCTGCCGTCGCACATCACCCGCGGCTCGAAGACCTGGCAGATTTTCGCCCACAAGATACAAATCGACACGGCGCAGGTCGTGATCGACAAGTTCTTCGTGATGAACCGCGAGCAGGAATTGCTGCTGGACGGCATCGCATCGCGCAGCCGCGAGGATTCGGTGACGCTGCGCCTGCGCAATTTCGACCTCGCGCCCTTCACGCAGGTCATCGAACGCATGGGCTACGTCTTCGAGGGGCGCACCAACGGCTCCGCGACGATGAAATCAGCGCTCCATGCGGGCGAGATCACGGCCGACATCCTGCTCGACAGCCTTCAGGTCAACGACATACCCGCACCGCCGCTGCGCCTCACCTCGCGCTGGGATTTCCTGCGCAACCGTGCGGGGGTTACCGTCACCGACCGCCATAAGCGCGATACGCTGGTGCGGGGCTTCTACGCCCCGTCGCAGGTGCGCTACTATGCCCGTCTGGACGTCGACAGCCTCGACATGGGGCTGCTCGACCCGATCCTCACGGGCGTCATTTCCGATACCCGGGGGCACGCCTCCGCCGACCTGGTGCTCCAGGGGCAGCGCCGCGAGGCCGACCTCACGGGCGAAATCCGCGTCACGGGGCTGTCGACGTGCGTCGATTTCACACAGGTGCCCTACACCATGCCCCGGGCGGTGCTGAGCGTCAAGGGCAACCGCTTCCGGGCTTCGAACGTCCCGATATTCGACCCCGAGGGCAACGAGGGGCGCTTCGACATCGACCTGAGCCTGCAACACCTCTCGAACATCGCCTACGACGTACACGTCGCACCCCGGCAGATGATGGTGCTCAACACCACCCCGCAGGACAACGACTCTTTCTACGGCAAGGTCTACGCCACGGGTTCCGCCCGCATTTCGGGCGACAAGGGGCTCGTGAAGATGGATATCGCCGCCACGACCGACGACCGTTCGTCGTTCTTCATGCCGCTGTCCAGCAAGTCCAATATTTCGAGCGCCGACTTCGTGACCTTCAGGGAACCGGCCAGGGCCGATACCGTCGACAACCTCGCCCGCAAAAAAATGATGTTCGAACGCAAGCGGCAGCAGAAGTCCGACGCCGGCAGCCGGATGGATATCTCGCTGGCGCTGAACGTGCGGCCGGGCGTCGAGGTCGAACTCACCGTCTCGGGCAACACGCTCCGGGCGCGCGGCGACGGTACGCTCAACCTGCAGATCAACCCCCGTTCCAACGTCTTCGAGATGTACGGCGACTATACCATCACCGAGGGGAGCTTCCTCTTCTCGCTGCAGAACATCATCAACAAGAAGTTCGTCATCGAGGATGGCTCCACAATCCAGTGGACGGGCTCGCCGATGGATGCCATGCTCAACATCAACGCCATCTACAAGCTCAAGGCGTCGTTGCAGCCCCTGTTGCAGGGTACGTCCGACAACCTCGCGGCTGACCGTTCGGTGCCCGTGGAGTGCGTCATCCACCTCGGCGAGCGGCTTTCCAACCCGGCCGTCACCTTCGACGTGCATGTCCCCGGCACCGACCCCGAGACGCAGACCGTGATCGCCAATGCCCTCACCACGCCCGAGACGGTCGATACGCAGTTCGCCTACCTGTTGCTGTTCAACAGCTTCATGGGCGAGAACAGTTCGTCGTCGTCGAACATCGGCACCTCGGTCTCGGCCGCCACGGGTCTGGAATTCGTGTCGAACATGGTGAGCAACCTACTCTCGAATGACGACTACAACATCGTCATCCGCTACCGTCCCAAGTCGGAACTGACCAGCGACGAAGTGGACTTCGGCCTTTCGAAGAGCCTGATCAACAACCGCCTGTTCGTCGAGGTCGAGGGCAACTACCTGATCGACAACAAGCAGGCTGTGAACAGTTCGATGTCCAACTTCATGGGCGAGGCGTACATCACCTACCTGATCGACCGTGCCGGGACGCTCAAGGCCAAGGCCTTCACGCAGACCATCGACCGTTTCGACGAGAACCAGGGGCTGCAGGAGACCGGCATCGGTATTTATTTCAAGGAGGATTTCAATAATTTCCGGGATCTGCGGAGGCGTATCAGGGAGCGTTTCACCAACAAGAAACGCAAGGCGCGGCGCGAAGCCCGGCGGCAGGCCGCCCGCGAGGAAAAGGAGCGGCTGCGGCAGCCGGCGGATACGCTTTCGGCCCTGCGGCCCGTTATGGATAAGAAGGACGAAAACAACTGAACGGCAGAAAAAGAACTCGAATCAAACAATAACAATTTTTCTTTAAACTATGATGACATTTTTGCAGGCTGCCGAGGCGGTGGCCACCAGTGAAGAAACCCGCATGGGACTTTGGAAACTGTTTTCGATGGGCGGCTGGCTGATGTGGCCGCTGCTGGCGCTGGGCGGCGTGACGATCTTCATCTTCGTCGAGCGCTTCATGGCCATCCGCAAGGCGTCGGTGCTGGACATGAATTTCATGAACCGCATCCGCGACTACATTTCCGACGGCAAGATCCATACGGCCGTGAACCTGTGCAAGAAGACCGACACGCCGATTGCCCGCATGATCGAGAAGGGTATTGAACGCATCGGCCGCCCGATGAGCGACGTGCAGACCGCCATCGAGAATGTCGCCAACCTCGAAGTCTCGAAGCTCGAAAACGGCCTTCCCTTCCTGGCGACGATCGCCGGCGGCGCTCCGATGATCGGTTTCCTCGGTACGGTGCTCGGGATGGTGCAGACCTTCATGGACATGGCGGCTGCGGGCGGCACGGTCGACCTGAGCCTGCTGGCCAGCGGCATGTACGTGGCGATGGTCACCACGGTCGGCGGTCTTATCGTCGGCATCCCGGCCTATTTCGGCTACAACTACCTCGTGGCACGCATCGAGAAGCTGGTCTTCCAGATGGAGGCCAACTCGATCGCCTTCATGGACATCCTGAATCAACCCGTTCAAAAATAACGCGCTATGGCAATTAAACACGGATCGAAAGTCGATAAATCCTTCTCGGCATCGTCGATGACCGACCTGATGTTCCTGCTGCTGCTGTTCCTGCTGATCGCTACGACGCTGATCAACCCCAATGCCCTGAAGCTGATGCTTCCCAAGAGCTCGAACATGCTCAAGGACAAGGCGGTTACCACGGTGTCGATCCAGGATACGGGGCACGGCAAGTACCGCTACTATGTCGAATTGCAGGACGTGGGGTCGGTCGAGGGCGTGGAACGGGCGCTCAAATCGCGCCTCGACGGGCAGAAGGAGCCCACCGTATCGCTGCATGCCGATAAGACGGTGGCATGGGACGAGATCATCAAGGTGATGAACGTCGCCAAGAACAACGGATATAAACTCATTGCGGCGACATCGCCGGAATAAAGGCCTATGTACTATTACGACCCGAACGGCAAGTCGCCCCGCAGGTGGGCGGCGATCGCGGCGGCAGCCTATGTGCTGCTGATCGCCGCTTCGTTCGCATTGGTCTCGTTCGATTTCCGGAAGATCCACGACAAACCCGGCGATACGATCCTGGTCGATTTCACCGAACCGCCTGTCCCCGAGCGCCCCAAGCCGCCCGTGAAGGCGGCTACCGAGCCCCGCGTGCATGACAAGGCCGCCCCCGTGGAACAGACCGCGCAGGTGGCGGGCAAGGACGAGACGACGCAGACGCCCAACCCCAAAGCGCTGTTCAAGATGAACAAGGGCGGGGCCGACGAACCCGACAATGCGGGCAACCCCCGCGCGCCTCAGGGCGAGGACAAGGCGAGCGGCGACGGCCCGGGGCTGAACCCCGACGGGCTCGACCAGCTCGACCAGGGGCTTCAGGGACGCGGCCTTGTGGGCAACCTGCCCAAACCTTCGTATCCCGGTTCGAAGAGCGGGAAAGTCGTCATCCGCGTTACGGTGGACGCCAAGGGCAAGGTGACGGGCGCTTCCTACGAACCGAAAGGCTCGACGACCGATGCCGCCGAGCTTGTCGGGGCGGCGAAGAGCGCGGCGCTGAAGGCCCGCTTCACGGAGAGCCGCGCCACGCTGCAGGGCGGGACGATCACTTATGTTTTCCGTATGGAGTAATTTTTGAAACGAGCGTATACATGCGAACCTTATTACTGACAATCCTCGGGTGCCTGGCCTTCACGGCGGGACATGCCGGGGCGGCGCAAAACCCGGCCCCGGAAACGGCCGGGGCGCAGCAGGACGCGAAGGCGCGGGGGGCGCACCTTCGCATGGAGGTCGCCGGCCACGATTTCGGCGACGTACCCCGCAAGGGCGGCGACCTGGTGCGGGAATTTACCTTTACCAACGACGGCACGGCGCCGCTCGTGGTGACGCGCGTCATCACATCGTGCTCGTGCCTCAAGGCGTCGTTCCCCAAACGTCCCGTACCGCCCGGCGGACAGGGCGTGATCCGCATCACCTACGAACCCCACAAGAGCGAACCGGGCGTGTTCAACAAGGTGATCCAGGTCTATTCGAACTCCGTGGACGGACGCGATGTCATCACCGTGCAGGGCAATTCGATCGACACCCCGCCGCGCAAGATAAAGACCGACAAAGTGAAAGTGAAATACAAATAATATGGACATCCTGTTTACCAACGCAACGATCCTGCCGATGACGGCGGCCGGGGACGAACCCAAAACCTTTATGGGGGCTGTGGGCGTCGCGGGCAACCGCATCGCGCTCGTCACTGCGTCCGGCTCCGAAGCCGACGCGTTCCGCACCTGCAATCCCGGCGTGCGGGTCATCGACTGCACGGGCCGGCTCCTGATGCCGGGCCTTGTGAATACGCATTGCCATGCGGCCATGACGCTGCAACGCAGCTATGCCGACGACATCGCCCTGATGGAGTGGCTCAACGACTATATATGGCCTTTCGAGGCGCGCCAGACGGCCGACGACGTGGCGCTGGGCATGACGCTCGGCATCGTCGAGATGCTCCTGGGCGGCGTCACCTCGTTCGTGGACATGTATTACCACGAGAACCGCTGCGTGGAGGTCGCCCGGCGGCTGGGCATCCGCGCGATGCTGGGCTGCAACTATTTCGACAACAATGTCGACGAGGTGCTGCCCGAGGCGGAGAAGGCCGTTGCGCTGGCTGCTGACTGCGACCGCATACAGATTGCCCTCGCACCCCATTCGCCTTATACCGTGTCGCCCGAAAACCTGCGGCGCGGCAAGGAGCTGGCCCGCAAATGGGGGCTGCATTTCATGACCCATATCGCCGAGACGCAGGACGAGGTGCGTATCGTGCGCGAAAAATACGCTGCGACACCCGTCGAGCACCTCGATGCACTGGGTATGCTCGACGACAAGACCATCGGTGCACACTGCATCCATGTCACCGACAGCGACATCCGCACGCTGGCCCGGCGGGGCGTGGCCGTGTCGCACAACCCGCAGAGCAACATGAAAATTTCGAGCGGCGTGGCTCCCGTCGAGAAGATGCGTGCCGCGGGTGCGCTGGTGACCATCGGCACCGACGGCACCTGCTCGAACAACGACCTCGACATGTTCGAAGAGCTGCGCACGGCGGCCTTCCTGCAGAAATCCGCCACGGGCGATCCCGTGGCACTCCCGGCCTACGAGGCGCTGAAGCTGGCTACGGTCAACGGCGCCCGCGCCATGGGCTATGCGGAGGGTGAGTTGGGCGTCATCCGCCCCGGGGCGCTGGCCGACCTGATCGTCGTCGACCTGCAGAAACCCCACTTGCAGCCGATCCACGACCTGGTCTCGAACCTGGTCTATTGCGGCAAGGCGTCTGATGTCGACACCGTGATGGTCGACGGCCGCATCGTGGTCGAAAACCGCCGTGTCGCCGGTGTCGACCTGCCGAAGCTGTATGCCGACGTCGCTGCGGCCGTGGAACGCATAACCGGGAGATAAGGGAATGCCGGGAAAAATTCGATTCGGCATGGTCGGCACCGGGTTCATCGCCGACTGGGTGCTGGCCGGGGCGCGGCAGGACGCGCGCTTCGAGGCCGTGGCGATCTGTTCGCGTACGCAGGAGAGGGCCGACGCCTTCGCTGCGAAGCACGGCATCCCGCACACCTTCACCTTGCTCGAAGAGATGGCCGCGAGCCCGCTCGTCGACGCCGTTTACATCGCCACGCCCAATTTCCTGCACGCTTCGCAGAGCATCCTCTGCATGCGCCACGGCAAGCACGTGCTGTGCGAGAAGCCCCTGGCCTCCAATGCCCGCGAGGCGCGACAGATGGTCGCCGTCGCCCGCGAATGCGGCGTCACGCTCATGGAGGCCATGATCTCGACGCTCAACCCCAATTTCCGCGTCGTGCAGGAGTACCTGCCCCGGCTCGGGACGATCCGCCGCTATTTCGCCAGCTTCTGCCAGTACTCCTCGCGCTACGACAAGTTCCGGCAGGGGATCGTGCTCAACGCCTTTAACCCCGAACTGTCGAACGGCGCCATGATGGACATCGGGGTCTATACCGTCTATCCGATGGTCGCGCTGTTCGGGCGTCCGCTGGAGGTCGAAGCGCAGGGCATCGTCCTCTCCTCGGGTGCCGACGGGCAGGGCGCCGTCAATTTCCGCTACGAGGGGATGAATGCCACGGTGCTCTACTCCAAGATCGCCAATTCGTCGCTTCCGTCCGAGATCCAGGGCGAGGAGGGCAACCTGTTGCTGGACGCCATCCACACCATCCGCGACGTGGCGTACCTTCCGCGCCCGGCGGCCGCTTCGGGGCGGGGCGACGCCCCCGTCCGCCACAGCGTCGGGCTCCCCCTGGAGAAGGATACCTATTATTATGAGGTCGCGGAGTTCATCGACCTCATCGAACAGGGACGGATAGAATCCACCGTCAACAGCCACGAAAACTCGCTCGTGACGATGGAGATCATCGACCAGGTGCGCCGCCAGCTGGGCGTGTCCTATCCCGCCGACAGGTTGCCGTAGAGGTGTAGCGCTTGTCCGTCCGGGAACCTTTCTCCCCGTCCGGCGGCCTCCTTTCCCGGCCGACCAACGCTGTTGCGCGCCCCAAGCCCGCCATTTGCGGCCGACAAACTGCCTCAGGCCGGGAACGTCGCGGCCCGAAAGCCCGCCTCTTTGCCGGCAACCGCGGTTGTGAGACCGGGTGCCTGCCCTTTCCGGCCGGTGAGGGTCGTCCCTGCCCGAGGATAAAACAGCACGGCCTGTCCCTGATGGGACAGGCCGTGCTGTTTGTCGTCTCCGGCTGGTTTTCGTCGGGGCGGAGGACGCACCCGCCGCTATTTCTTCCGCAGGTAAACCGTCGCCGTGCGCGAGGTGTTGTAGATGCGGATATGGGGTCGTTCGGTGTTGTCGCCGTCGCGTGCCGGGAACGAGAAATGCTCGGCGTCCATCGCCTGCCGCTGCTGCCCGCCGAAACGCCGCTCGTCGGTCGAGAGCACGGGCACATACTTGCCCGGCGCCTGCACGGGCAGTTCGTAGTCGGGGATCGAGGCCGTGGGGTGCCAGTTGAACACGAACAGCAGGTTGCCGTGCGAGAAAACCATCGTCTTGTTGCACTCGTCCATCGCGAGGTTCCAGGCATAGCTGTCCTCGAGTACCTTGTAACGCTTCACCAGCTTTATCATCGCCTTGTCGAAATCCCCCAGCCACGAGTAGCGCAGGAACCCGTTCTTCGCCAGCGACCATTGCCGCCGGGCGTGGGCGTAGCTCCAGCCGTTGCCTTCGCGCGGGAAGTCGATCCACTCGGGGTGCCCGAACTCGTTGCCCATGAAGTTGAGGTAGGCCTGCCCGCCCGTCGAGATGGTCATCAGGCGGATCATCTTGTGCAGCGCCATGCCGCGGTCGATCACGATACTCTCCGACGCGCGATCCATGTGGTAATACATCTCCTTGTCCATCAGCCTGAATGCCAGCGTCTTGTCGCCCACCAGCGCCTGGTCGTGCGATTCGGCATAGGCCACGGTTTTCACTTCGGGCAGGCGGTTGGTCATGACGTCCCACATTTCCCATATGTTCCACTCCTCGTCGGGCACCTCCTTCAGCTCCTTGATCCAGAAGTCGGGGATCGCCATCCCCAGCCGGTAGTCGAACCCGATGCCGCCGTCGGCGATGGGGATGCACATGCCCGGCATTCCGCTCACGTCCTCGGCGATGGTCACGGCCGCCGGCCGGAAGTCGTGCACCAGGCGGTTGGCGAGCGTCAGGTAGGTCAGCGCGTCGCGGTTGACCCCTTCGTCGAAGAAGCGTTCGCGGCAGTCGAAGTCGACATAACCGTGGTGGTGGTAGATCATCGACGTTACGCCGTCGAAGCGGTAGCCGTCGAAATGGAACTCGTCGAGCCAATACTTGACGTTCGACAGCAGGAAATGCTGTACCTCGTCCTTGCCGTAGTCGAAGAGCTTCGAGTCCCAGTAGGGCTGGTAACCGGCCTTGCCGGGCAGCGAGTAGTGGTGGTCGGTGCCGTCCAGCTCGTTGATGCCTTCGTTGAGGTTGCGGACGTAGTGGGCATGCACCAGATCCATGATGACCGCCAGCCCCAGCTCGTGGGCGCGGCGCACCAGCTCCTTCAGCTCCTCGGGCGTGCCGCAGCGCGATGCGGGTGCGAAGAAACTCGACACGTGGTAGCCGAACGACCCGTAATAGGGGTGCTCGGCGATGGCCATGAGCTGCACGGCGTTGTAGCCGTCCTTTTTTATTATAGGTAGTATTTTTTCCGTGAATTCGCGGTAGGTGCCCACGCCCTCCTTCTCCTGCGCCATGCCCACATGGGCCTCGTAGATCATGAGGCTGCCGTTCTTCGAGGCGTCGAACGCGTCGCCCTGCCAGTCGAACGGCTCCGGCGCCCAGAACTGGGCCGTGTAATTCTTCGTCGCCTCGTCCTGTACCACGCGCGTGGCATAGGCCGGGATGCGGTCTTTCCAGCCGTTGTCGCCGTGGACGTGGAGCTTGTAGAGCGACCCGTGGCGGAGCCGGTCGCGGTACATCGCCTCCGGGAAGAAGGCGCTCCATACGCCGTGCGCGTCGCGCTGCATACGTATCTCGGTACGCTGCCAGTTGTTGAAATCCCCGAAGACGTAGACGTCGTGCGCGCCCGGCAGCCATTCGCGCAGCCACCATCCGTCGAGCAGCTCGTCCCGCTGCCAGCCGAAATAGCGGTAGCCGTTGGCGTAGTCGACGATCGAGCCTGCAGCCTGCTCGATCGCGTTTATTTTGTCCGTATACCGTTCGTAGCGGCGGTTGAGCTCCTGCTCGGCGGGGAGCAGCCACTCGTCGCGTTCGACGATCGGAAGTCTTCGGGTCGTTTTTTCCATAGGGGAGTTGATTTTCTACAAAGGTAATAAAAAGCCGGATGGATTCAAAACCGGATTGTGTCCGGTTCGGTAATACTTTTCGACTGATAAAAGTGGCGTTACGACACTGAATATATGAAAAATTTTCTATCTTTGTCCACGAACAAAAAAACGTATCCATTACTAATACCCTATTCTACTATGCTCAAGCAACCTAAAGGTCTGATTGCCGCGGCTCTCGCCAATACGGGCGAACGTTTCGGCTTCTACACCATGATGGCCATTCTGACGCTGTTCCTGATGTCGAAGTTCGGTATCGACGGCGAACAGGCCGGGAAAATCTATTCGTTTTTTTATACCTCGATCTACATTCTGGCGCTCGTCGGCGGCCTGATCGCCGACCGGTTGCGCAACTATAAGGGGACGATCATCGCGGGTATCCTGGTGATGACGGTGGGGTATGCCGCGCTGATGGTTCCCAGCGTTACTTCGAAG
>OLSM01001847.1_pt1 | contig 14773 bp, 14 predicted proteins | sample 1672721 | NCBI WGS metagenome assembly OLSM01 (sample SAMEA3136717, study PRJEB25190) | human gut metagenome | reverse complement strand
CTTGCCGTCGCGCGCCTTCTGCGTGAGGTTCTGGCCGTACTGCTCCAACGCCTCGAACTGCACTTTGTTCTGCTGGTCGGTGACACGGGTGTCTCCGCGCAGCTCCTCGTAGGCAGCCTCGATGCTCTTGCGCGTGACGCCGGCCGTAGTGAGGATCTTGCCCGCGGCGCCCTTCTCCTCGGACAGCGCGATCAGCAGATGCTCGCTGGTGGCGTAGCTGTCGCCCAGCTTCTCGGCGATCTTGACGGCGTTGTCGATGAGGTTCATCAGAGCCGGACCGGGCACGCCGCTCATCATGCCGGGGTTCCCGCTGACCTTCGGCATGCGCTGGATCTCGGCATCCACGTTGGCCTGCAGCTGGAACGGCTCGGCACCGATGCGCTTGATGATAGCGGACAGGTTGTTCTCTTTCGATTCCAGCAGAGCCTTCAACATGTGAATGGGCTCTGCCTGCGATGACTCGTTCTCGGAAGCGATGACAATCGTCTGTTGCAGCGCTTCCTGAGCGGTCAGGGCTAGCTTGTTCAGGTTACCCATGTTCATACAACGTTCCTCCTTCGCTTAGGGCAGCTGCCGCAAAGCAGTCGGTAAGTCGGATACGCGCACGAGGGCGTTCACGCTTTCGCGCGTTTCAAGCTCGTGCACGCGATCGGCCAGACGGCGCACGCGCTTGTGCAGGTCGTCCAGCTCGGTGTCGCGCTCCTCCAGGCGGCCCTGGAGGTCGAGAATGCGGATGACGCCCGCCAGGTTGATGCCCTCGCTCGTCAGCTCGTTGATCAGCTCGAGCCGCTCGATGTCGGCCGGCGAGTACATGCGGGTGTTGCCGCTCGTGCGCTGGGGCGATACGAGCCCCTTCTGTTCATATGCTCGCAGCGTTTGCGGGTGAACGCCCGCCAGCTGCGCGGCCACGCTGATCATGTACAGCGGGCGGTTGCGGTCGGTTCGGTCGCTCATCACCAGCTCCTCACATCATCGGTCGTAGCCGCTAAATAATCTTCCATGGCCTTCTTCTGGCCTTCGTTCATCTCCTTGGGCACGACCACCTTCACGGTGATCTTAAGGTCGCCCGAGCCGTCGCCCTTCACCTTGGGGGCGCCTTTGCCCCTCACCGACAACACGGTGTCGTCCTGCGTGCCCTTCGGCACGCGCACGCGCACCTTCGTGCCGTCGGGCGCGGGAACCACCACGCTGGCGCCCAGTGCAGCTTCCGCCACGCTCACGGGCACGTCCATCAGCACGTCGGCGCCTTTACGGGTGTAGTACGGATGCGGATCGATCTTGGTGGTGATCAGCAGGTCGCCTGCAGCACCGCCGTTCTCGCCCGGGCCGCCCTTGCCCTTGAAACGCAAACGCCCGCCGTCCACGGCGCCCGCCGGGATCAGTGAGCGTCTCGGACTCGCCGCGACCGGGAACGCGCACGGTCACGCGCTTCTCGGCGCCCTTGAAGGCCTCGTCGAACGTCACGTTGAGGGTGACGTTCATGTCCTGGCCCTTGCGCGGACGCGGCTGGCGGCCGCCCCCGAAACCGGACATATCGTTGAAGTCCCAGTCCGTTCCGAACGCGCCTTCGCCGTGGCGGATGCTTTCCAGGATGTCGGCCCAGCTGCCGAAGCCGCCGCCCGCGCCGCCGAAGATGTCCTCGACGTTGACCGAGCCGCCGCCCCAGCCCTGGGGGATCTGGTTCTCGTTCGCCGTGCCGTACTGGTCGTAGAGCTTGCGTTTCTTGTCGTCCGACAGCACCTCGTACGCTTCGTTCAGCTCTTTGAACTTCGCCTCGTCGCCGCCGGCGTCGGGGTGATGGGTGCGCGCGAGCTTGCGAAAGGCCTTCTTTATCTCATCGGCCGTCGCCGTGCGTGGAACGCCCAGCGTCTTGTAATAGTCCGGAGTCGCCGCCATCCGCTCCACCTCCTCAATCTATCGAGTAAACCAAAAGCGGGCAGCCTCTTGGCCTTGCCCGCTCTGGTCGTTTGCTTTTACTTTTCCGCGTCTTCCTGCGGTTTCTCCCGTTTGGGACCGCCGGAGGTGACGGTTACCATTGCAGGCCTGAGAACTTTCGTTCCCATCTTGTAACCTCGTTGGTATACCTCGGACACCGTCTCGTCGGGCACGCTGGCATCGTCCACCGTGGCCACCGCTTGCGCCTCCAGCGCGTCGAACGCTTCGCCGGCCGGGTCGATGACCTCGACGCCGTCCTTCTTCAGCACGTCGACGAGCTTCGCATGCACGGCCTTCACGCCGTCGAACAGGCCGCCTTCGCCGTTCTTCGTCGCGTAGTCGATGGTGCGCTCGAAGTCGTCGATGACGGGCAGCAGGCTGGTGACCAGCTTCTCCGTCGCGCGCGCCTTCTCGACCTCGCGCTGCTCGGTGGTGCGGCGGCGATACGTGTCCCACTCGGCGTGCAGGCGCAGGTACTTGTCCTGCCAATCCTGGGCCTCCGCCTTGGCCTGAGCCACCTGCTCGTCAGCCGAAGGGCCGGCGTCTTCGATGACCTCGGCCTCGATCGCCTCGCCTTGCGGCGCCGCTTCCGCGGCGACAGCGTCGGAAGAGGGGGTTTCCTTGCTGCCGCTCGCGTCGGCGGGCTGGGCCTGCGGCTGGGCTTTCGCATCCGCAGGACGGTCGTCTTCGATGGGAATGCTCTTGCCTGCGCCTTGAGCCGCGCGCTCGGGCGTGGGCTGGTTGGGCTGGGCCATAGCGATTACTTCCCTTCCTTCTTGTCGTCGTCCTCGACGACCTCGTAGTCGGCCTCGATGGTGTCATCGGCCGGAGCCGTCTCGGCAGCGGCTGCCTGGGCGCCGGCGGCTGCACCCTCGGTGGAGTACACGACCTCGGCGAGCTTGTAGCCGGCCTGCTGGATCTTCTCGGTCGCCGCCTTGATAGCGTCGACGTCGGTGCCCTCAAGAGCGCTCTTGGTTTCGGCGATGGCCTCCTCGGCCTGGGTCTTGGCGTCGGCCGGAACCTTGTCGCCCAGCTCGTCCAGCGTCTGCTGGGTGGCGTTCACCAGAGCGTCGGCGTTGTTGCGCACCTCGGCCTCTTCCTTGCGAGCGGCGTCCTCTTCGGCGTGCTGCTCGGCGTCCTTCACCATGCGGTCCACTTCGTCGTCGGACAGGGCCGTGGAGCCGGAGATGGTGATCTGCTGCTGCTTGCCGGTGCCGAGATCCTTAGCGGACACGTTCACGATGCCGTTGGCGTCGATGTCGAAGGTAACCTCGATCTGCGGCACGCCACGACGGGCAGCCGGAATGCCGGTCAGCTGGAAGCGGCCCAAGGTCTTGTTGCCCGCGGCCATCTCGCGCTCGCCCTGCAGGACGTGCACCTCGACGGAGGTCTGGTTGTCGGCCGCTGTGGAGTAGATTTCGGTCTTGCGGGTCGGGATGGTGGTGTTGCGCTCGATCATCTTGGTCATCACGCCGCCCATGGTTTCAACGCCGAGGGACAGCGGGGTGACGTCGAGCAGCAGGATGCCCTGCACGTCGCCGGCGAGCACGCCGCCCTGAACAGCGGCGCCCATGGCCACGACCTCGTCCGGGTTCACGGACATGTTCGGGGCCTTGCCGGTCAGCTGCTTCACGAGCTCCTGCACGGCCGGCATACGGGTGGAGCCGCCGACGAGAATGACCTCGTCAACTTCGCCCATCTTCAGGCCGGCGTCCTTCAGCGCCTGCTCCACCGGCTTCTTGCAGCGGTCGAGCAGATCCTTGGTGATGCGCTCGAACTCGGCGCGGGTCAGCGTGTAGTCAAGATGCTTCGGGCCGGAGGCGTCGGCGGTGATGAAGGGCAGATTGATGTTGGTCTGCGTGGTGGAGGACAGCTCCATCTTCGCCTTCTCAGCCGCTTCCTTCAGACGCTGCAGGGCCATGGGGTCCTTACGCAAATCGATGCCGTTCTCGGCCTGGAACTTGTCGGCCATCCAGTCGATGATGCGCTGATCCCAGTCGTCGCCGCCCAGGTGGTTGTCGCCAGCGGTGGAGGCTACCTCGAACACGCCATCGCCAAGCTCGAGCACGGACACGTCGAAGGTGCCGCCGCCCAGGTCGAAGACGAGGATCTTCTCGTCATGGTCGACCTTGTCGAGGCCGTAAGCGAGCGCCGCAGCGGTCGGCTCGTTGATGATGCGCAGGACCTCCAGACCGGCGATCTTACCGGCGTCCTTGGTGGCCTGACGCTGAGCGTCGTTGAAGTAAGCCGGCACGGTGATGACGGCCTGGGTGATGGGCTGGCCCACCTGCTTCTCCGCATCGGTCTTCAGCTTCTGAAGCACCATGGCGGAAATCTCCTCGGGGGTGTAGTCCTTGCCGTCGATATCGATGACCGCACGGCCGTCCTTGCCCTTCTGGACCTTGTAGCTGACGGTCTTCTGCTCTTCGGGAGTCTCGTCGTAGGAGCGGCCGATGAAGCGCTTCACGGAAGAGACGGTGTTCTCAGGATTGGTGACCGCCTGGTTCTTCGCGGCCTTGCCGACGACGCGCTCGCCGTCCTTGCGGAAGCCCTCCACAGACGGGGTGGTGCGATCGCCCTCGGCGTTCACCAGAATTTCGGGCTCGGAGCCCTCCATGACGGCCATGGCGGAGTTCGTCGTGCCCAAGTCGATGCCAAGAATCTTAGCCATTGTGTACTGCCTCGCTTTCACAGTTTCACGTATAGATGAATGATGTTGAGATGCACTATAAAACCTTAGTCTGGTGCTGTCAAGTTTTCTCAACAACATTCAGTGAGACAAGCTCACTTCCCAGCACAATACGCGCCGAAATATGGTGCAGACACGACACGAAGCTTCTGTTGCCAAACTAAAACAATGCTGTTATCAGGGGGAATTCAAAGAAATTGAGTGCGTGCCTCTTCACTTTCCTAAGCGCTTCTCGTGAAGCGATATATGAATGATTTATGTCTATGAGTCGATCGCTCATTGCAAAACGAGCCCGGCATTCCCTTCTTCTCGTCGTCGAACAGAGAGCTGCTGTTTATATATAATGTAATGCGACGGTACTGCCAGGGTAAGAGAGGCCATTATGCTCCCATCCGAATCTTCGCTTCCTATCGCGCGCCGGGCCACTTGGCGTGACACGGAATGCCTCGAGCTGGTCTGCGGCATCGCCAACGCCGGTGGAGGTCGCCTCATTCTGGATGCCGACGTAGACAGCCGCGGCGCCGTGAAGCGACGCACAAGCCGCCTCATGAAAACCATTCCCGGGCTTATCGCGCAATCGCTCAACCTCACCTGCGCGGTGGAATTGGTGCTCGATAGCGGTCGTTTCTGTTTGGAGGTGGTTATTCCGCCGGCCAATGACCCTATCAGCTTCCGCGGTATTTTCTTCTTCTATAAAGATGGCGAGAACCACATCCTTGACGACGAGGCGCTCGATCGGCTCATGCAGCGCGACATGGAAGTCGACGTCAAATGGGAGCAGCGTCCTGTGGTGCAGGCCAGTCTGGACGATTTGAACATGGGCCTCGTCACGCGCTTCACCGGCGCGGCTCGTGATACCGACCTCACCGTCGACCTCGACGAAGCCTCGGCCATCGAGCAGACGCTACGCCATGCGGGCCTCATGACCGGCGTCGGCACTCCCACCAATGCCGGCATCCTTTTGCTGCACAACCGACCGCACCAGTACATTCCCGGCGCCACGGTGCGCATCGGGTTTTTCGGAAGCCACGGCGGCACGCCCATCTACGAGGACGAGGTCTTCGGTTCCCTCATCGAGCAAGTGCACTCAACCGTCGAGCTGCTCTTTGAGAAGTACCTACCGGAAGAGGAGCCGGCCCCGCACGGCACCTACCGTCTCGGCACCGCCGGTGGCCATGGTCGACCGCCTCGGGATGCGGTGCACGAAGCCGTGCTCAACGCGCTCGCCCATAAGAACTACGACAGCGGCGCCCCCGTGCAGGTGAGCGTGTTCACCGACCGCCTCTGCATCGACAACGTGGGCCGACCGCCCCGCACCTGGACCGTGGGCGCGCTCCTCGGACGCCACACATCGCGGCCCAACAACCCCAATCTCGTGGCGGCCCTGCGCTCGCTCGGCATCATCGACGGCTGGAGCAACGGGGTCTCGCGCATCCGCATGAGCTGCATGGAAGCCGGCACGCCCGAGCCCATCTTCGAACTACGCGACGACGAGACTATGGTGTGCTTTCCCATGGATTCAGACAGCCTTTTGACCGCCTCGATAACGCACGCGAACGCCATCAGCGCCGCACCAGTGGCCCGAGCTGACCTGCCCGAAGTGCAGCAGACGGCACGAGCCCGGGCGACCCAGCAGGACACGAGCCTCACGCTGAATGACGAGAAAGTGCTCGCCATGCTCGACATCGACGGGCGCCTCACCGCGCCGCGCATCGCCAAGAACCTCAACATCAGCGAGAGCACCGTGCGCCGCAGCTTCCGCCGGTTGCGCGATTTGGGGCTCATTGCCCGCATCGGCTCGGACAAGTCGGGGTTCTGGCAGGTTCAGTAGCCCGTCGCACCCTTCTTCGAACTTGCTCAACCAGATCTGAAAACAAGACTGCCCGCACGTCCTGATCCGTGCGGGCAGTCCATGGAGTTGGCCGCCGGTCGCGCGTCCTGATCCGTGCGACTCGTCGGCCTCTGCGGCCGCTTGCGCCCTTAGGCCTTATGGGCGACTCGGGCCGCGCGAGTATCTTCGGTTCCCGTCGTAACCGTGCTGGTAAGCGAGTTGTTGAAGTCGTCAATCCTGCGGGCGTAACCGAGGCGGTTCGCCACTACCACGGCAGCGTAGCCCACCGTGAGCAGAACGCCAATGAGCATCACCCAGTGCACCCAGCAGTGGGGCTCGTCGAAGGCGCCCAGAGCCGTGGCGTCGTCCTCGATGACCTCGCCGCCGACACGCGTCACCGTGGGCTCCTCGTTATCGAAGGAGACGCTTGCGGCCATGGGGACGTCCTCGTCGAGAATGATGCCCGCCACAGCCCCGAACTGCTCGGCCACGGCAGCAGCGCGCTGGCTTCCGACCATCGTCGTCACCACGCCGGCAATGGCATCAGCCGGAGTCGTGGCCCCCGCCGGCATGCCCGCGCCCAGGCTCGAACGCGGCGGCAGAAGCGGGTTGCGCGGCGGCACCACCGTAGAGCCGGCCGGGCCGATGGTGAAGGTACCGGGAACAACCTGCACGTCGTAATTGTTGCGGATCTCGTTGCCGTTGGCATCCTTGCTGAGAGACAGCACCGTGCCATTGAGCAGGGCGCTGTGTCCGTCATAGCCCGAGGGCAGTTGCGCGGCGCCCGACCCGAGGAACGTAGCGCCGCTCATGTCGCTGCCAGCCGCCACCGCGGCACCGCCGTTCAAACCATTCTCGGAGGGCGGCAGGAAGTAGAAGTAGGCAAGCTGGGGGCCTTCGGCGTCTTCGGTCAGAGCCGGACGCACCGTGACGTTGATCGTAACCTCGCCGCAGCGCACCACCGCGTCTCCCGGAGCGACCGCTGTCACCTTGCCCGTGGTGGCAACCTCGGCCACAGCCGGGTTTTCGGAAGCCCACGTGCCGCCAGAAGCGGCAAAACGGTGCAGATCGCGAACCTCGCCCACATACAGGGTGAGCTGATGCTCGTTGTCCGAGTCATCGACGGGCTTGTTCGCGGCGGGCTCGGACAGCGCAGGCTGCTCGGGAGCGTCCACGTCAGCGTCAGCGCCTGTACCGGTATCGCCGTTATCGGTGCCGGGCACGTCGCCTTCTTTGCCGAAACCGTTGTCATTTTCGGCGTTGTCGCCATCACCTTCACCGACGTTCTCATCACCCGGAATTACGGACTGCTCAGGATTGGTCGGGTCGGCAGGCCCGTTCGGCTTGTCGCCCTCATCGTCACTGGGCGTCGGCATGGCGAACGCAAAGGGAGCATTGAGCACATCAGTGGAGAACGTGAGAGCGTTGGGATTGATATCGCCCTGAGTCGTAAGGGGCTTTTCCAGCGTTATTTCAGTGACCGTGTCGGGGCCATCAATGCGATACGCCTTCATTTCGCCCGCAAACATGCCATTCCACGTCACGGTAACGCGGTAGCCCATGTCAGAAAGCGTGAGCGGATCGCCTGCCTCGTCAACAAGGCCGAGGCGGTAGATGCGGTACAGCCCGTATCCCTCTTCCAGAGCCTTCTCCATGGCGGTCTTGCCTTCGTCGTTTACCGCCACATCAACCGTCAGCCGCGCTCCTTCGGGAAGCGCACCCGCAGCGGTCAGCTCCACCGTCACATCATCGGTGTCGACGGTCAGGACGGCCGCATTGTTTTGCAGGCCATCGGACGTCGGAGCATCGAGGGGGCCGTCGTCTTTCTGGGCGGGCGTCTCGCTGGCGCCATCATTCGTCGGCGTCGAAACGCTCTCGGACGCCTTCTCCGGAGCATTTTCAGGCGGCGTTGGCTCCGTCGTCTTCTCGCCCACTTCACCATCGAAGCCTTCGACGGCCAGCGCAGCATCGGCAAACACCGAGACGTTCAGGAACGAGAGCGCCATAAGCAGAGAGAGCGCGACCGCCACGATCTTTCCCTCGAGGCAGTTACGCGCGTCGGCGAATCGCTGTATTGTGTTCATTTCCACCAACTTCTCCTTAACCCCGGCGGCTTTTTCGCCGCCTTGCATCCTCACATTTCAGGCTGTGAGTGCGATACCGAAAACACCGGCGATACGCATAATGCAGAGTGATTTCAATATCGATGAGAATTCTACGCAGCTTTAAAGAGGAAGTCGCTTTTGCGGTAAGTTGATAGGATATTGATAGGGTAATGACATTGCATTTGATATGAATTTGTCATTCTTCTGTTCTGAAATGGAAATGACAGGCAAGAAAAAGCGGCCGAAGCCGCCATAAGGAAAGTCCTTCAGAGAAATTTGCTAAACGGCGCCGCGAACCAGAGAGGCCAATTCATTGCGATCATGGAACTCCCTGGGGCGATCGGGGCGTGAAACCTCCACGACATCGCCCTCCCAGGTGGCTCCCGCATCGCCGAACTTCGAGGAATGCACGATGCGCTGGAAGCGCACTCGTGAGTTGGCAGGCAGCTCGGCTAATTCGAACCCATAGGTAAGGTTCGAGAGAATCGCCTGCAACGCGTCGACCACCTCATCATCGGGGCTCAGACGCACCACTCCCATCTCGCTGTTGTAGAGCAGCCCCGGCGCAACGAAGATTGTGCGGATCCGTTCCTGACGCTTCTTTTCGGCCCAGTGAATGGCAACGCAGGCAGCGACAATAACGACCCACCAGACAACCGTCACCACGATATCGAGAGGGTTGTCCACGAGATCGAACTGCAACGCATGCCAAATCCAGAGGAAGGCAACGGAAGCCAGCAGAAGCACAGCGGCTATGATCCAGTTGCTCTTTCGCATACGACGTGACTCCTGAATGTTGCTTCTCGTGGGGCAACTCATTTTCATTTCGCCAATTTTACCCCTTTAAGGTACGACAGGCTACCTCATTTTGCGTGTTCATTTACTCAATTCGCAAGAAAGCCCGCTGCAGCAGCAACGGGCTTTCAATGGATTTCGATAAAAGAGACTCCGGAAGACTCCGCGTTCAATCGCACTTACCGAAAATTGAGAGTTAGTCCTCGACGATCTCCGGGATAGCACCCATGGGGCACTCCTCGACGCAGTCGCCACAAGCGATGCAAGCTTCCTCGTTCACGGCGTCGGCAACGCCATTGACGACCTCGAGCACTTCCTGGGGGCACGCGTCAACGCAGATGCCGCAGCCGATGCACTCGTCAGCTTCAATTACGGGATGAGACATGGGAAGCTCCTTCGTTCTCGGGTGATAATCCTCGTCTATGAAGCAGGGGCTTTCCGCCCCCCGTTACTTCACTGCGCAAGATACCATGAAAGAGCCAAAGCGCAAGTAGAAATAGAAAACTTTTCAGGGGGCGGCTAAGGAGTGCGTAACGAACTAGCAAATACGGGGAAGCTGCTCGCCGACGAGCATGTCCAAGATGCGGGTGCTACCGAAAGCGGTGCGCAGGAACACCTTGGGGCCGCGGGCCGGGTCGGCCTCGGTCACGCGCCCGATAATGGCGGCGTCGTCACCATAGGGACTCTTCCGCATGGCGGCCAACGCCGCCTCGGCCTCGTCAGCGGCCACCACACAGACCATCTTGCCCTCGTTGGCCACCTGCATCACGTCGTAGCCGAGCATCTCGCAGGCGCCCAGCACGGCGTCCTTCACGGGAATGGCATCCTCGTCCACGGTGATGTCGGTGCCGGACTGCTCGGCCAGCTCGTTCAGCGTCGAGGCAATGCCGCCGCGCGTGGGATCGCGGAAGCAACGGGTGTGCGGCGCCGCGGCCAGCACATCGGCGATGAGGTGGTTCAGCGGTGCCGCATCGCTTTCGATGTTCGCGGAGAAATTCAAGCCCTCCCGGCAGCTCATGATGGTGATGCCATGGTCGCCCAGGGTGCCGCTCACCAGCACTGCATCACCGGGACGAATTTGCGCGCCGCCCAAGTTCACGCCCTCGGCGAGAGCGCCCACGCCACTCGTATTAATATAGATGCCGTCGCCATGGCCCCGGTTCACCACCTTGGTGTCGCCGGTGACGAACCGTACGCCGGCCTCGCGCGCCGCCTCGGCCATGGAAGCGCAGATGCGGCGCAGGTCATCCATGGGAAAGCCCTCTTCCAGAATGAAGGCGCAGGAGAGATACAGCGGGCGGGCGCCGGAGGTGGCCACGTCGTTCACGGTGCCGCACACCGCCAAACGGCCGATGTCGCCGCCGGGAAAGAAATGCGGCGTCACCACGAAGCTGTCCGTGGAGTAGGCGATGCGCTCACCCGGCGCGAGGGCCGGCAGCACCGCCGCGTCATCGCCGCGCAGAAGCTCGTCGGTGCCGTAGGCCTCGAAGAACACCTCGTCGATGATGCGCTTCATCATGGAACCGCCGGAACCATGCCCCAGCATTACCTTCTCGTCTGCCATTACATAAACCTTCCCGTGGTGGTAAGCACCAGCTTGCCGTTCTTCACGCCCTTGGTGCCCAAAATGAGGTTGGCCACGCTTTGCACGAGGCCCGTTTCACCGCGCATGACGATAACCTCCAAGCACATATGCTCGTCCACATGTACGTGCATCGTGGAGATGATGGTGTCGAAGTAGTCGTGCTGAATGGTGTGCAGCTTCTCCTGCAGATCGTTGGAGTGGTGGTCGTAAATAATGGTGAGCGTGCCCATGACAAGGCCCCCAGGCGTTGCGCACTCTTCTTCCACGAGGGCGTCGCGCACCAAATCGCGCACCACTTCGCTGCGGTTCTTCGCCAGGCCGCGGCGAGCCACCAGCTGGTCGAACTCCATGAGCAGCCCCTCGGGCATGGCCACGGAGAAACGAACAAGGTCGTTGCTCATCGGTCGCGCCGCCTAGACGCGGGCGACGGTGAAGCCGGCGGCATCCTTCGCGTCATCTTCCATGGCCTCTTTGGCCTCGTCAAGTGCGGCGCGCACCTCGTCGAGCAGGCGCATCACGTCATGCAGCTTTTCCCCCACCGTGGCAAACCCGGCGTCGGAGGCCAAATGCCCCAGATCGTGCGCATGGCGGCGCTCGAGCTTAATGTGGTCGTCGATCTGGTCGATCATCATTTCCAGCTGGCCGGTGTTGACTCCATTGGTGCACATGGGCGCCTCCTTGGAATTTGCTACTATATACAGGAATGTTTTATCGCGAGTGCGAGCGCAGCGCAAGAGGGAGTGTGATTTCTTCCGTGAAAAGTAACATTTTTGAGGTAACGGGCGAATCGGTGCTCATGCTGTACGGCAGCCACCTGACCGGCGCGCCAACCTCCACGCTGCTCGTGCTGAGCGAGACCCCTTTGGGCGACGCAGCCTTGGAGGCCCTAGAGAAATCGGCGGTGAGCTTGGAGTTCGGCACTGCCCCTCTGGCGCAGGTGGTCGTGGAAACCGCCGAGGGCAAGCTGGGCGCGGAAGACGTGCGAACCATCGTGGAAGGCCTCGACCCCGTGGCGCTTGTGGCCTGCGACGCCTTCGCCGCCGAGGCGCTTTCGGCCGCCTACCGCACACCGGTGACCCTGGATGCCGACAATCGCCTGATGGGCCGCACCGCCGCCATCTTCCAAGACTTCGAAGGCATGATGAACACCCCCGCCGACAAACAACGCGCCTGGGCGCTCCTGAAGAAGCTGCGGTAGAGAGACCTTCTGAATAGCGAAACTCCAATTTCACTATTTTTTCGCTATTTTGGTTGTTTTACAAACAGTGCTTCAAAAGTCGGGCGGCCGCCAGGGCACAGTGGCTCTGGCGGCCTTTCGGGCGCGTTGTGCCGAGACGGCCTACAGGCTCGTGACCACCGTTTCGGCAGCGTCCAGAAGCTCGTTTACCTCGTCGGTGGTGGCCGCCTCGGCGTAGATCCGCACGAGCGGCTCGGTGCCGGAGGGGCGCATCATCACCCAGGCGTCGCCTTCCAAAAGCAGCTTCACGCCATCGCGACGATCCACGTCCAGCACGCGCTTGCCGGCAATCTCGTCGGCCGTGTACGTGGGCACGGTTTCGGCGCGGAAGCGGGCCATCTGATCGTCGGTGACAGAAAGGCCGCGGCGAGCGAACTCCAAGCGGCCGATATCGGCGAGCATCTCGTCGATGATCGTGCCCAAGTCCTTCCCCGACTGGGCCATGCATTCCGTGAGCAAAAGCGCCATGAGCAGGCCGTCGCGTTCCTTCACGTGATCGGGAAGCCCGATGCCGCCGGACTCCTCGCCGCCGATCATGACGCCGCCCTTTTCCATCTCGCCGTAGATCCACTTGAAGCCGACGGGCGTACTGACGAGCTCCAGCCCCAGCTTGCGGCACATGCGGTCGAGCATGGCCGACGCCGTCACCGTGGACACCACGCGGCCCGTCTCGCCGCGGTCGACCATGTGCTTCGTGAGCAGCGTGATGATGCGGTGAGCGTTCACGTAGTTGCCGCGCGAGTCGCCAGCGGCAATGCGGTCGGCGTCGCCATCGTTGATGAACAGGGCATCGTAGCCCAGCTCGCCCACTTTCGCGAGGCCTTCATCGACCCAAGGCTGAATGGGCTCGGGATGCAGCCCGGCAAAGGTGGGGTCCTCCGTGTTGTGGATTTCCACGACCTCCACGCCCATGTCGCGCAGAAGGCCAGCCAGATAGTGGCGGCCGGCGCCGTAAAGCGGATCGCACACCACGCGCAGGTTGGCGCCGCGGATGGCCTCGACGTCGACCGCGCCCCACACGGCGCAGACGGCCGCCAGATAGTTCTGGATGTTGTGCATCCCCGGCAGGCGCAGTTCATTTTTGTGGATGATCTTCGACCGTTCGCCGTTGACCGACGCGTACAAAAAGCCGTCCCCGCCGAGGAAAGCGCCTGTGCGCACAGGGCGCCGGACGGAGAATTCAAACAAGCGCCCGCGAACATCGGCGGCAAAGGATGCGGCCAGTTCGTTGTCAACGCCGAGCACTGTGCGCGAAAACGCGTTTTGATGCAGCACAATGTTGCGCTTGGCGTCGATATACTCCTGCATGTTCCCATGCACGTCGAGATGATTCGGGCTGATGTTCGTCACAACCGCGATGTCGGGGCTTTCACGCATGGAAATCAACTGGAAACTCGACAGCTCCGCGACGGCGAAGTCATTGTCGCGGATATCGCGCAGAATCGGCATCAGGGGACGCCCAATGTTGCCGCCGATATGTGCGCGGCGGCCGCCCTCCTTTAAAATCTCAGCGATCAGCGTCGTCGTCGTCGTTTTGCCGTCGCTGCCCGTAATACCGATGGTCCGGCACGGACAGAGATCAAAAAACAGCTCCATTTCGCTTGTCACAACGACGCCGTCGCGCCGCAGCGCATCGATTACCGGCTGATGAAAATACATACCGGGCGTGCGCAGGACAATATCCGCATCGATGTTTTCAAGATAATTTTCTCCCAGACGCAGCGCGATCCCCTGCGCCTCAAAATTGTTGCAGATCGCCTCTCCGACCGCGCTGCGCGCGCGCCGGTCATGCGCCGTCACCTTCGCGCCGTAATCGCGCAGCCGGCTGATCAGGTCGGAATGGCTCACGCCGATACCGATCACCGAAATTTTCTTACCCTTCAACCCATTGTAAAAGCGTTCGACCCTGCTGTCCATCGATCCTTCCTCCATCCAGCGGTTCTTTTTTCCTGTAACGTTCCTATTATATTCTCCCGGTCTTGTTTTATCAAGCATTCGGCCATTTATGCCGTTTGATTTTTTCCATCCCAAATCAAGCGGCGCATACCGGCAGGACAGTACACGCCGTTTTCATGGACGGCGCAGACCAATTTTTTAGAGCAGGCTGTTTAAATATGTATAAGCACCGGCATCCGCAAGATACCAGGTATTTTTCACATCGGCATCCTGATTATTTTTCGCCAGGCCGCCGCCTTCAACCTGGTTGTCAAAGAATGTATACTCCTCCGTTGACTGATTGCGGGTTATCAGCACCGTGATGATTTCCCCGCCCGTAGGAGGATTGCTGCTGTAGTCGCTTCGGACCATCCCGTCGACAAACATTAATCCCTGCCGTATCTGCGCTTCATCCGTGATCGTTTTTTCGACGCCTCCCAGCAAGCTCTCTCTTTTAACAACAACCTCCAACTCCGGGATCGGTTCCTGCTCTGCTCCGGATTTTTCACCATTTGAAATAATTTCAGGATCTGAGGTTTCAGGCAGCGTGGATACCGGAGCGGCAGAGCTGTAGCTGCTGCCTGAACGGTCGGGTTGAGGTATGCTCTCATTCGCTTCATATTCCATAATGGACGCAGCCGGATCTTCATCAGAAGCCGCT
>OLSM01001843.1_pt1 | contig 14791 bp, 13 predicted proteins | sample 1672721 | NCBI WGS metagenome assembly OLSM01 (sample SAMEA3136717, study PRJEB25190) | human gut metagenome | reverse complement strand
CCAGCCAAGATAGGCCGCTTTCATCGTTATAACGGTTGTAATAGCTGGATCCGCCGACCCGCATGAGTTCTGTGGGCGCCATGGCGGCGTCTCCCACAAAAATCACTTTATAATTCCTGGCCAAATTATTCAGCGCCCACTGGGTCTTAATGGCTTCCTCATAATTACAGGCGGGGGTGGTGTACAGATCCCCGTAGATGCAGTTATGGAAGTAGTAGATGCGCAGGTCCTTAAAATGGTTGGCCTGGTTTACCGCCTGGAACAGCTGGCTGCACATCCGGGAATAGGGAAGCATGGACCCCCCCGAATCGAACAGGAGCAGGACCTTGACATCGTTGACCCGAGGCCGGGTGAACTCCAGCTTCAAATATCCGGCGTTTTCACAGGTTTCACGCACGGTCCCGTCCAGGTCCAACTGATCCTTAGGCCCATCCTCCCGCACGGTAAACTGACGCAGACGGCGAAAGGCCAGCTGGAAGGTGCGCAGGTCCAACGTGTTGTCCTCCCGGAAATCGGCGAAATTCCGCTCCCCGGCCACTTGGAGGGCATGGCGCTGTCCCCCCTCGCCCCCTACCCGTATGCCTGTTTTGGCGTACCCGCTGTGGCCCAGCACCGAGGTGCCGCCGGTGCCCACCCAGTACTGACCGCCGTCGTGACGGCTGTGCTGCTCCTGAAGCCGCTCGGCCAGCATCTGTTTGAGCTTCTCCAAGTCGAAGTTGGTGCGGGCGTCCACCTCGTCCTGGTCGTATTTTTTCATATCCTTGGGCTCTTGCAGCCACTCGTAGAACGCCTTGGGAATATCCTCAAAAGTCTGCACATCCTGGAAATAGTCGGCAAACACCAGGTCGTATTTGTCGAAATCGGCCTCCGTTTTGGTGAGGATGGCGCGTCCCAGGTAGTAAAACTCCAAAAGGCTGTTCTGGGCCAGGCCTCGGTCCAAGGCGTCCATAAAGGTCATCCATTCATTGAGCGAGACCTTGAGCCCATAGTGGCGCAACAGGTAGAAAAGATCAGTGAACACGCTGCATTCCACCCCTTACCATCGGACGCCGCACTGCGCCCGATTTTTCATCTGGTCCAGGGCCGTCATGTCCTCCGTCTTTTTCAGCAGCACGCCGGCGAAGGGCAGCTCGGGGATAATCCGTTCCGGCGCCACGCCGCCGATGCGCAGGGCCTGAAGCCAGTCCAACAGTTCCGATGTGGAAGGTTTCTTGGCCAAATTGTGCAGATTGCGGATGGAGTAGAAGGCCTTGATGGCGGCGTCTAAGAGTTTTTCGTCCAGTCTTCCGTAATGGGCCTCCACAATCTGCTCCATCATCTCCTTATCGGGGAAGGCGATGTAGTGGAAGATGCAGCGGCGCAGGAAGGCGTCGGGCAGCTCCTTTTCCGCGTTCGAGGTAATCACCACGATGGGGCGCTGTTTGGCTTTTACCGTCTCCCCCGTTTCGGGGATGTAAAACTCCATCTTGTCCAGCTCCCAGAGCAGGTCGTTGGGAAATTCCAAGTCGGCTTTGTCGATCTCGTCGATGAGGAGAATCACTTGCTCGTCGCTCTGGAAGGCCTCGCCCAGCTTGCCCAGCTTAATGTACTTTTTGATGTCGTCCACGCCTTCGTTGCCAAACTGGCTGTCGTAAAGACGCTGTACGGGATCGTATACATACAATCCGTCCTGGGCCTTGGTGGTGGACTTGATATTCCAGATGACGAGCTTTTTGTCAAACGCCTCGCTGACGGCCTCCGCCAGCATGGTTTTGCCGGTGCCCGGTTCCCCCTTGATGAGGAGGGGCTTTTCCAGCGCGATGGCGATGTTGACGCTGCGCAGCAGCTCCTCAGAGACCACATAGGTATTGCTCCCCCGAAATTCCTTCTTCGTTTCCTTCATGATACAGCAATTCCTTTCCCGTTTCCGTAATCACCCCAGACACAGCCCCTGGAGGCCGCGTCGTGGGGAAAAGCCGCGGCCGTGTCGGCAGGTGTTTCCGATACGACCGTCGGCTTTCTTTGGTTTTTTTGTCTAGTGTATCACATTTTCCCCCGAAAGTCATAGGTTTTCCCCCGGTTTTCCTCTGATTTGTGTCGACTCGTTCCCCTGTTTTTTTGTAAACAATCCACAAAGGGCGGACAATTTTCCACTTATGGCAGGGAGATCCGGATACTCAGACGCATGCGATACTCCCCCGTATCCTCCGTAGAGAGAAACGTAATCAGCTCCTCCTCATAGAGATCGCCCAAGGGCGTCATGCCCTGGTCATGGACCCAATCCCACAGGGTGCGGGAGGCCTCTTCCAATGTTTCATAGCTGCCTTGATGGTATAACACCGCATAGGTTCCCGCCGGTTTGACGTGCCGGTCCCGGGCGGGTGCGACCGGGTCAATTTTGTAGTAGTAGGCATCTTCTACAAAGCGTCCCTGCTCCATACTTTCCCGCCTGATGATATCCCCCGGCGGCAGGGTGCGGCTTCCGTGTTCTCGGGCCCACACCAGGAGGGGCCGGATCTGAATTAAATATTCTTTTTCTTCATACGTGGCAAAATCCGGCGCAGGGATCGCCACATAGTACTCCTGGGTGCACGACTCCAGACGGATCAGCCCCGGCGGCGTCGCCTGGGCCAGAGTGATGCCGCGGATGGTCTCCGTCAGCAAGCTCTCCATTTGCGCCAGCCTGCGTCGCTCCGCCGCCAGCTCCTGCTGTTTTTCTTCCAGCAGGGAGAGAAATGCGGCAGGATTGCGGTGCTCCAAATAGTTCCGGATGTCCGCCAGCGGCATATTCAGCCGCCGCAGCGCGGAAATGACGTCAAAGGTGTACAGTTGTCTCACGGAATACCAGCGGTAGCCGTTCTCCGTAATTTTTTCAGGCTTAAGCAGGCCCATCTTTTCATAGTGAAACAGCGTGTCTTTCTTCACCCCGCATAAACTGGCGAACTGGCCCGCCTTAAAAAATAATTTTTCCATAATACCCCCCCTTTATTAAACCGAAAAATTTTTATAAATCCTCTTGACTATGGTGTTACCCCATAGTTTATCATAGGAAACAAGAAATGAAAAGGACCCCTTCTGATGAAAGATTTGAGGTGACCATTGTGAATCGCGCACTGACAGCCAGCAGTTCCTGGCGGCAGTTTCTCCGGTATGTATTCCCTTCCGTATCCGCCATGCTGCTCTTCTCTCTTTACACCGTGGTAGACGGTATTTTCGTGGCCAAGGGCGTGGGCCCCCTGGCCCTGACGGCGGTGAATATCGCCCTGCCCTTTGTCAACTTTATGTCCGGCTTTTCCATTCTGATTTCCATGGGTACCGCCACCCTCTGCTCCTTTGCCCTGGGTGCGGGCCGGAAAGAGGAGGCGGAATCTCTCTTTACCCAGACGGTGGTGGTCATTTTGGCCGTCTCGGCGGCGCTCACGGCCACAGTATCCTTTCTGGCCCCTTCTCTGGCCGGCCTGCTGGGCGCAGACGCCTCCACCCTGGAATATACGACTTCCTACCTGCGCATCATCTCCCTGTTCGCCGTCTGCTTCATTCTCTCCTACTGTCTGGAAGTGATGGTGAAGGTGGACGACAACCCCAAAATGGCGGTGATCGGCGTATCGGCCAGCTTTGTGACGAACATCGTGCTGGACTATATCTTTATTTTCCATTTCCACTGGGGCGTCGCCGGCGCGGCGTGGGCCACGGGCATTGCCCAGGTGGTCAGCCTGGTCATTTTTCTGGGCTACTTTTTCAGCTCCCGGGCCCAGATGCACTTTCGCCGCTTTACCTTCCGGCCCAAGTCCCTCCTGCGCATCTTCCCCCTGGGCGTGGCCGACTGCTCTGTCGAACTCATTGTGGGCTTTCTGACCATGCTGTATAACCACGTGCTGCTGATGCTCATGGGTGAGAACGGCCAGACCATTTACGCCGTCGTGGCCTATGTCAATCTCTTTGTGTTTATGATTATGCAGGGCGTGGCCCAGGGCATGATGCACCTGGCCAGTCTCCACATCGGCCGGGGCGAGACGGAAGTTACCCGACGTTACTTCTCCATGAGTATTCGCACGGTCATTCTCCTGGGGTGCGCCGCGGTGGCATTCTGTTGGATCGCGCCCCAAGTGGTAACCAGCCTGCTTCTGCCGCTGGACAGTCCCGTGTTCCAGCAGACCTTGACCGCGCTGCGCTTCTTCTCCCTCTCCTTCCCTCTGGCGGGCCTCAATATTGTCCTGGCCGGCTACTTTACCGCTTGGGAGAAGCCCGGCCAGTCGGCGGTGGTCTCCTTGGGCCGCGGCTTTATTCTGGCGCCCATCGCAGTGCTCTCCTTTGCGTTTCTGGTGGGCGGGCAGAGCATCTGGCTGGCGGCCCTGTGCGGAGAGGCCCTCTGTCTGGTGGTGGGATTGCTCATCCTGCGCCGCACCGCTTTTACCATGCGAGAACCGGACAAAGAGCCGACCTCCTAATTTAAGATTCCTCGGAACGATCGCGCCGCAAAAAGCCTCCCTACGGGGAGGCTTTTTTGGTTTCCTCCCCTTGACAGGGGAGGAGGTCTATGGTAGGGTACAAATGTTAGGTAAGTCTAACTTGCCTTCTTCCCCAGAAAAGGAGGAAGCCATTATGATGACATTAAAGGAAATTCGTGTGGGGCAGAGCGCTACCGTTGTTAAAGTGCATGGACAGGGCGCCACCCGCCGCCGGCTGATGGATATGGGCCTCACCCCGGGGGTATCCGTCTACATCCAAAAGGCCGCCCCGTTAGGGGACCCCATTGAGATCACCGTCCGGGGCTATGAGCTCAGTCTGCGCAAGGCGGACACGGAAATGATTGAAGTAAAGCTCTAATTCTAGGGGGAAATCACATTGACTATTTTCCCCTGCCAAATTGCAGGAAGTTGGACTTCTCTACCCGGTAAAGTCTGACTGAGAAAGGAGATCGGCCCATGGGGCTGCGCATTGCGCTGGCCGGCAACCCCAACGCCGGCAAAACCACCCTTTTTAACGCCCTCACGGGAAGCAACCAATTTGTTGGCAACTGGCCCGGTGTGACGGTGGAGAAAAAAGAGGGCCGCCTCCGGGGACAGGAGGATGTTACCGTCACCGACCTGCCCGGGATCTACTCCCTCTCCCCCTACACCCCTGAGGAGCTGGTGACTAGGGATTATCTCATGGGAGAGAGGCCCGACGCGATTTTAAATATTGTCGACGGCACCAACCTGGAACGCAATCTCTACCTCACTGCCCAGTTGCTGGAACTGGGGCTGCCCCTGGTGGTGGCCGTGAATATGATGGATGTGGTGGAAAAACGGGGCGGGAAAATTGACACCAACGCCCTCTCCCAGCGGCTGGGCTGTCCCGTTTTGGAGATCTCCGCCTTGAAAGAATCCGGCATCGCTGAGGCAACGGAGGTGGCGCTCTCCCTGGCAAAACGTACGCCCACGGTGATTCCACCCCATATTTTTCAGGGCAGCGTGGAGCACGCCCTGGCCCATATTGAGGAGCGGGTCCTGCACGACTTGCCGGAGCAGCAGCAGCGGTGGTTTGCCGTAAAACTTTTTGAGCGGGACCCCAAGGTGCAAGCGCTGCTGCAGCTCCCCCGGGACCTGCAGGAACACATCGAATTTGATATCAAATCCTGCGAGGCGGAGATGGACGACGATGCCGAATCCATCGTGATTAGCCAGCGGTACCTGTTTATTGACCAGGTGGTGTCGGGTTGCTGCGTGTTCCCTCACGGGGGGGCAGTGGAGCTCTCCCGCCGGATCGACAGGGTGGTCACCCACCGAATTTTGGCCCTGCCCATCTTCGCCGTCATTATGTTCTTGGTCTATTTTCTCTCCGTGACCACAGTGGGCGGCTGGGCCACCGACTGGGCGGGGGAGGGTCTGTTTGGCGACGGCTGGCACCTTTTGGGCATTGGCTCCGCCGCCTATCGGGAGGCGGAGCAGGGGTATCAAATCGCCCTTGCCAAACAGGGGGCCTTCTTAGAAGCCGCCAAGGAGCACGGCTTAGATCCGGGCCCGATTATCGCCCAGTTGGAGAAGGGACAGATTGACGGCCCCGCCATGGATGACTTTATTTTCAGGGCGTCCGGCCTTCTGGCCCAGGCCTCCCTGGAGGACGAAACCGGAAAATTGATCTACAAGGGGTCTGTGGGTGTGGGGGAGTTTCGTGACGCCTCCCTGATCGCCCGGTCCCAGCCCAATCCCGCCGAGTATGGGATCTGGGTCCACGGAATTCCCGTCTTATTGGGAAGCTGGATGGAGAGCCTTTCCGTCGCCCCCTGGCTTCAGGGTTTGGTGTTGGACGGCATTGTCTCCGGCGTGGGGTCCGTGCTCAGCTTTGTACCCCAAATGCTGATGCTGTTTCTTTTCCTGGCCTTTTTGGAGGGATGCGGCTATATGTCCCGGATCGCCTTTATTCTGGACCAGCTCTTTCGGCGGTTCGGCCTGTCAGGAAAATCCTTTATTTCCATGCTCATCGGCACAGGATGCAGCGTGCCCGGCATTATGGCCAGTCGAACCATTGAAAACGAACGGGACCGGCGAATGACCGTCATCACCACCTCCTTTGTTCCCTGTGGGGCCAAGCTGCCCGCCATCGCCCTGATTGCCGGGGCCTTCTTTGGCGGCGCCTGGTGGGTGGCCCCCAGCGCCTACTTCGTGGGGATTGCCGCCGTCCTACTGTCCGGCTGTATTCTAAAAAAGACGCCCCTTTTCTCTGGGGAGGATTCCCCCTTTGTGATGGAGCTTCCCCTCTACCATCTGCCCACCCTGAAGAATGTCCTGCGCAGCATGTGGGACCGGGGCTGGAGCTTCATCAAAAAAGCGGGTACCATTATTTTGCTCTCCTCCATCGTTATTTGGTTTATCTCCTATTTCGGCTGGGTGAACGGCGGTTTGGTCATGCTGGACGCCCAACAGATGGACCGAAGCCTGCTTGCCGGATTGGGCGGTGCCATCGCCTGGCTTTTCGCCCCCTTGGGCTGGGGTATCTGGCAAGGCGCGGTGGCCGCTGTGACGGGCCTTGTCGCCAAAGAAAACATCGTGGGCACGTTCGGCATTTTCTTCGGTTCCGCCGCCGCGCTGGGCGGGGTGATGGAACCCGCCGCGGCCTACTCCTTTCTGCTATTTAATCTGCTCTGCGCCCCTTGTTTCGCCGCCATCGGCGCCATCCGTCAGGAGATGCGCAGCGCCAAGTGGTTCTGGATTGCCGTTGGCTACCAGACCGGCCTGGCTTACGCTGTCTCCCTGTGCGTCTACCAGACCTGGCGTTTCTGCACCGGCGGCAGTTTTGGAATGGGAACCGCCGCCGCGCTGGCGGTCCTGATCCTACTAATTTACTTCGCGGTACGGCAGCCCGCGAAGCAGGAGGTTTCCGTAGGATGATGCAGTTACTCCCCAACGCAGGCACCCTGTCGGTGCTGGCCCTGGTGATTGTCGCGACCGCACTGGCGATCCGCTCCCTGCACCGGAATCGGTCCAAGGGCTGCTCCTGCGGCTGTGACGGGTGCTCCCGAGCCCGATTCCAGGGGGCGTGCCATCGCCAGTCCCCCCACTGATGCAAATGCCTTGTCTGTTGCAAAAATGGTACGGTATCGTGATGATATCGTACCATTTTTTTGCGCGGAGTGATTCCCCTTGAATTTTCGAAAATATTTATGCACCTGCGAAAGCAGGGCGGTTGGACCCGGGAAACGCTGGCGGCGCATTTGGCCATCCCGCACGCACTGCCCTTAGCCGACCCAAAACCCCAGAGAAGCTTTCCAATTGACAAATGGATGGAAACGGCGTAAAATGCTCAGAATAATTGATTCATTCCAAACAGGAGGCCCCATGGAAAACGCACGAATTCATGCCATTAAAGACGCTGCTACGCTGCTCTTTTTACAGCAGGGATACTCCAGAACGCAAATCAGCCATATTGCAAAAGCCGTGGGGGTGTCCGTGGGCACAATTTACCACGATTTTACCGGCAAGCAGGAAATTTTACACTTTGTGCTGAAATGCACCATTGACCCGGACTATAGCAACCAGAAGTTTGCAAGGCCGATTACAGACAAAAACCTTGACGGGCTCATGGAGGAGATCTCCGCTACCTTGCAAAAAAATGCGGTTGATTTTTCCCAGCATCTTGCCGACAAGGCCGACGGCTACACCTTTCCTGCCCTAATTTCAGATACGTTTGACTTCCTGTCCCAATACGCGGTGGGCTGTCTTTTTATTGAAAAAAATAAGGTTGAATTTCCACACTTGGCCCGCAGCTATCAATCCTATCGTCAGCAATTCTTCGAGAGCATGACGGCCTATTTGACTCTATTCATTGAGAAAGGGGCTGTCCGGCCCCTTCGCCATGTGGAACTGTCCACCACTTTAATCATTGAACTTCTTACCTGGTGGGCCATGGACGTCAGATACGTCTCATTTGATGACAGTCTCAAAAACATCCCGCAGGAATTGGCCAAAGAAATCTGTATGGATAACATTATGACCGCTTACGCACTCCCATAATGGGCCGGACCTTCTTATCTTGCGTTATCACCCCAAAGCGCAGCGCGACGCACGCCAGAGGTAACAAAATCCTATGAAAGATACGAAAAAAAAGAGACGGGTTTTCATGGCCCTCCTGTTGATCCTTCTTGTCATCGGCCTCACCGTTCTTCTTCTTCCTTTCATGAGGCGGCTGGGCAATCCCCAGGAGTTGGAGGCCTTCCAAGCACGAGTGGCGCAAATCGGACTCGTCGGCCCTCTTGCGGTCTTGGGTATACAAATTTTACAAATTATCATTGCCTTTATCCCTGGGGAACCGGTAGAACTACTGGCCGGGGCTCTTTATGGCGCGCTGCCCGGTCTTCTGATTTGTTTAACGGGTTGCGTGCTGGCGTCAACGGTTGTCTGCATCCTCTCCAAGAGATTCGGCAAGCGGTTTTTGACGCATTTTTTCAGTCAAGAGAAAATTGATACGTGGCGCTGGCTGCAAGACAATACCAAAATAGATATGGTGGTCTTTTTGCTTTTTCTCATCCCCGGCACGCCCAAAGACATGCTAACGTATGTGGTAGGCATTACGGACATGAAAGTAACCAAATTTATCTGCCTCTCCACATTTGCCCGCATTCCCTCCGTATTGTCCTCCACCATGATCGGTTCCGCCGTTTGGAAGGGACAGTGGACAATTTCTCTCGTAGTACTTCTGCTGACTGGGGCGCTGGGGATCTTAGGAATCCTCTGTAAAAAGCGCGTGTTAAACTTCTGCCGGAGTTTTACCCGTCATCACGCCGCCGGGTCCAAAAGTCAACCCTCAAATTTTCTGGAATCCACCCAGCAGGAAAAATAGGCTGTCTGCCGTATTGTCATCTCACAACGGCCGAGCGCCGGCAGTCCATTGGTTGGCATCCGTCAATACTCACCCCCATGGAATACAGAAAAACAGCGGGATCTGCACAAAGCAGATCCCGCTGCGCTCTTTCCGCATGCTGTCAGCATCCGGCTTTCGGCATTACCGGCTTTCCGACTGCCAACGCTTTAGCTTGGGGAAAAAGTCCATCATCATTTCTCTGGCCTGTTTCGCCGTCATCCCGGGGTTCGCCTGCACCATGGGCGGAATGCAGGCATTTATCATCTCCTCCATGGTGCCCGGAAAGTTGAACTCCCCCCGCTCATAGCAGTAGACACAGTAGTCCCCGCTTCTGCTGCCGTCGGCCTCTGTACCATACAGGGATCGGTCGTCATCCAAGGGCATGCCGCAGCACTGACAAATCTTTTGTTCCATTTATACATCCTCCTCTTCGGCAATTTTCAGCATAATGGCGCATTCCATGCGCTTTTTAAAGAGCTCACACCCATAGGCGTAGGTGCCGTTGACGCTGCCGGTGGCGTGATAGGCGTTGGCGGCGCATCCCCCGGAGCAATAGAGCTTGGCCCAGCAGTCCCGGCAGTCAGGGTTAGCGTACACGTTGCAGAGCTTAAAGCAGTCCTGACAGGAGGTATTGGTCACCCCGTCCCACACATTGCCCAAGCTGTAGGCGGGATCATTGACAAATTGGTGGCAGGGGAACAGCTCCCCCCAAGGGGTTACCGCCAGATATTCAGTACCGGAACCGCACCCGGCGATTCTCTTATGTAAGCAGGGGCCGCCGGCCAAATCAATCATGTAGTGATAGAAGGTAAAACCTCCGCCCTCTTTCTTGCGACGGAGCATCTCCCTGGCCAGAATCTCATATTGCTCCATGAGAACCGGCAGGTCCTCCCGGGTGAGGGCGTAGGGCTCGTCCGGGGCGCAGACCACCGGCTCCATGCTCAGTTCGGTAAAGCCCAGATCGGCCATGTGGAAAATATCGTTGGTAAAATCGGTGTTGGCATGGGTGAAGGTGCCGCGCACATAGTAATCCTTCCCTTCCCTTGCCCGAACAAGCTTCTGAAACTTAGGAAGAATTTGATCGTAGCTGCCCTGCCCGGCGAAATTCTTCCGCAACCGGTCGTGAACCTCACGGCGGCCATCCAGGCTCAATACCACATTATGCATCTCCCGATTGCAGAAGTCTATCACATCGTCGTCAATCAGCACGCCGTTGGTGGTGAGGGTAAAGCGAAAATTTTTGTGGTGTATGGGTTCCTGTGTTCGCGCGTAGGCCACTAAGTCCTTCACCACCTGCCAGTTCATCAGAGGTTCGCCACCAAAGAAGTCCACCTCCAAATTTACCCGACTGCCCGAATGGGCGATCAAAAAATCCAAGGCCTGTTTTCCCACATCGAAAGGCATGAGGGCCCGCTCGCCATGATATTTGCCCTGCGCCGCAAAGCAGTACTCACAGTTTAAGTTGCAGGTGTGGGCCACGTGGAGGCAGAGGGCCTTGACCACAGGCGCGGTCTTCTTAAAGTCAAACCCCTCCACGCTTTTGTACTGGTCCTCAGAAAAGAGTTTGCCATCCTCCTTGAGGGCGGCCACGTCGTCCAGACAGTCGGCGACCTCTTTCTCGTCTATCCCCTGGGATGCGCCGTACTGATCCACCATGCGGCGGATGATCTCCTCCCGGCTGACTCCTTCCGCACAGAGGGAAATGACGTCATAGGCCACGTCGTCCACCAGGTGGACCGCGCCGCTGTATACGTCCAAAACAACATTGTATCCATTTAGTTTATACTGATGTATCATAAAAGATTGAAACCCTTCTTTACTTCTCACAAGAAAAAACCGCCGCCTCACCACCGAAAGGGGGAGGCGGCGGCCTTACCCGCGGTTAATCCCGATTCTCACACTGCTGATTTGCCAAGCCGCAGGAGGTCTTGCAGGCGGACTGACAAGAAGTCTGGCACTCGCCGCAGCCGCCGGTCTTCAGGCTCTTGGCCAGGTCGCGGGTCTCGATGGTCTTGATTCTTTTCATTGGGAAAACTCCTTACTCTGCCCGGCAATGCGCCGGGGTTATCCGTATGTCCCATATTATATGGGTTTTTCCCCACGCTGTCAATGCGCTTTTCTGGGGCGAAGGCTAGACGCAGGACCTGTTTTCCGCTTTCTGCCCCCGGCGGTGATGGCGGAGAGAAAGCGCTCCTCCTGGTCTCCCGCCAGGGTCAGGCTCCTTCCTCTACTTTTCAAATTTACTTCGGATTTTTTAAAACTGCCAACCAATCCGGCGGTTGTCCCCGGGTCCCCAAAAGATTGACGCCCGCGTTTCCCATCTCAGTCAGCCGCTCCAACAGCCCCTGAGAGAACACCTCTCCAGGGGTAATCAGCGGAATTCCCGGTGGGTAGGCCCACAGATATTCCCCGGCGACCCGGCCCGCCGCCAGTTTCCGCGGAACCAATTCCCAGGCTTCTTCCGCGGCGGTGGCCAGCAAAACCCGTCGTTCCGGCAGCTCCTCCACCGAGAAAAACCGGGGGCTGTCACCAGGGCCGGCCGTCTCGTCCAGTTCAATCAGCGCCTGCGCCAGCCGGTCTAAATGGCTCTGCTTGCTGCCCAGGCCCGTCATGGCGGTGGCATACTCCTCCAGGCACATCTCCAATTCAATATGATACTCCTGGCGCAGGCGCCGCTCCAGCTTCACGCCATTGAGGGCGCTGCGCCGGGTGGAAATGATGAGTTTACTGGGATCCCAAGCGAAAACATTCGGCGGCAGTTTGCCCGCCATGGCACCATGTCCGAAGACCTCCAGATACTGCAAGGGGGCAATCCTTGCGCGAAACCGTTCTAACGTTTTCGCCCACTGTTTCATCAGCGCCGCTCCCCGGTCTTCCATCAGTCGGACGCAGCCGTCCAAAGAGGCCATGAGCAGGTAGGAGGGGCTGCTTGACTGAAAAATCCCCAATTGCCGGGCCACCTCTGCCGGCGAGACCCGGTCTCCGTTCACATGGGCCAGGGCGGTTTGAGTCAAGCTGGGCAGGGTCTTGTGGGTGCTTTGAATGACCACATCCGCCCCAGCCTCCACCGCCCCCAGGGGAAAGTCGGGCGAAAACCCCAGATGGGCGCCGTGGGCGGCATCCACCAGAACGGGAACCCCCCGTTGGTGCGCCGCTCGACAGATTCCCGCCACGTCGCTGCATACCCCCTCATAGGTGGGACTGGTGAGAATCAAAAGCGTACTGTCAGGATAAGCCGTCAGGGCATCCTCCACCGTTTGTGTGGTCAGGGAGGCAAAAAAATTCCAGCCCGGCACCGTCTCCGGCTGGAGAAAAACCGGATTCAGTCCGCACAGCTCCAAAGCATGGTAAATGGACTTGTGGCAGTTGCGCCCCACCAGCACCCGATCCCCCCGATGGGTGGCGGCCCGAATGCCGGCCAGAATCCCCGCGCTGCTCCCCCCCACCAGAAAAAACGTTCGATCACTGCCCCAGACCCGGGCCGCCCGGGCCATGGCGTCCTGGAGCGCCCCTTCCGGGTGGTGCAGATCGTCAAAACCCTCAATTTCGGTGATATCCCAGGCCGCGCCCAAATCCGATAAGTAGGAAGCAAGTCCGGTATTCCGCTTGTGCCCGGGCATATGGAACGGGGCCCAGTCCTCCTGGGCATAACGTTGCAGTTGTTCCAGTAGCGAAGCCATCCTATCCCATCCTTTTCACATCTTTTTCCTCCATCTTACCGGAATAGGGTCAGATTGACAACCAGTTCCTGGAGAAAATGCCAGTTCGCCCGCATTTCTTCCGAACTGGTTATATTTAAATCTTCTGTTTTGAGCATGGAATACAGGTCAGTTTTCTGCTATCCTGTAGACAACTTACCGGCGCGGCGCGTCCTCCGGTATGCGAGAATGAAAGGAGCGTTTTTCCATGTCCAACCCATCATCCGTTGCCTCCCCCAAGGAGTACAGCCAATCCCACGTAAAATTTTTAACGCTGACCGCCATGTCCATTGTCCTTGTGTATGTATTCACATCGGTGGTCAATGTTCGCCTTCCCATCGCTGCCAACGGCGGTTTAATCCACCTGGGCAATGTGCCGCTCTTCGTTGCGGCCATCCTATTCGGCAAGAAAACCGGCGCGCTGGCAGGCGGCATCGGCATGGGCCTGTTTGACCTGCTCTCGGGCTGGACCCTGTGGGCTCCTTTTACTTTAGTAATTGTGGGTCTTATGGGCTATGTGGTGGGCGCCATGACGGAACGCCACAAAAAATTTCCCTTCTACATTCTGGCCATTGCCGCCGCCTGTGTCATTAAAATTGTGGGCTATTATCTCGCGGAGGGCATCATTTACGGCAACTGGATCGCCCCCGCCGCCTCCGTTCCCGGAAACCTGGTGCAGGTCGGCCTGGCCGCGGTGGTCACCCTGATTATTATCCAGCCCCTTTCTCTGGCCGTGACCAAACTGCATAAATAAGGAGTACAAAACAAGGGGAGTCTTCCTCAAACCTCGGTTGCACGGGGCATAGCCCCCCAAAAAACTTCCCGGGCCCTTCGGGCCAAGTCAACAAAAAAGGAGCGCTCACTTATGGTTAAATTGATGACGCCCGGACCCACCCAAGTGCCGGAGCACGTCCGCCTGGCCCGGAGCCGGGAAACCACCAACCCCGACTTGGATTTAGACTTTGTGGAGTTCTACCACGAGACCTGCCAGCTCATCAGCCGTCTGCTTGGCACGAAGAATGAGACCTTAATCCTGAGCGGAGAAGGAATTCTGGGCCTGGAGGCGGCCTGCGCCACCCTAACCCAACCTGGCGACCGGGTTCTGGTGCTGGATAACGGCCTGTACGGCAAAGGCTTCGCCGATTTCGTGACGCTGTACGGCGGAAAGCCCGTGCTCTATACCACCGATTATGAGGAGGCGATTGACCCCGCCGCATTGGAGGCCTACTTACAGCAGGACCACGATTTCACCTACGCCACCGTGGTCCACTGCGACACCCCCAGTGGCATGGGAAACGACATAGCGACCCTCTGTCCCCTGCTGAAAAAATATGGTATTCTCACTTTGGTGGACTCGGTTTCCGCCATGTTCGGCGAGCCGGTGCATGTGGACCAGGCTCAGATTGATCTGCTTTGCGGCGGCTCCCAAAAGGCGGTCTCCGCGCCGCCGGGCCTCTCCTTTGTCACCATCAGCCCTGACGCCTGGCGGGTTATGAAGGGGCGTAAGACCCCCGTGGCCTCTTTCTACGCCAATCTGCTCACCTTCGCTACCTATTATGAGGATAAATGGTTCCCTTACACTATGCCCATCAGCGATATTTACGGTCTCCGGGCCGCTATGGACGCCATCGCCGCCGACAGCGGCATGCTCGCGCGGCACGCGTCTCTGGCCGCCGCCTGCCGGGCCGCTCTCCAGGAGGCGGGTCTCCCACTCTGGCAGAAGAGCGGCTTCTGCAATACGGTAACCGTTTTTCGCGTGCCACGGGGCGCAGATG